>Ga0307982_1001490_pt1 | contig 19056 bp, 13 predicted proteins | sample OrgLakmetagen989_FD_201847 | JGI IMG/M metagenome (GOLD analysis project Ga0307982, IMG submission 201847) | Saline water microbial communities from Organic Lake, Antarctica - #989 | ecosystem: Environmental > Aquatic > Non-marine Saline and Alkaline > Saline | place: Antarctica: Organic Lake... | reverse complement strand
CCCCCCCTTAGTGCGCAGCACAAGGCCCCCCTTGGCGTGCTTGAACACCCATGGAGTGGCGCTTTGTGCGGCCCGGGCCCGGTGCTTGCGTGCTTCAGCCCGCTTGGCTTCAATCTCGCGAAATCCCGTGTTGCTGGTGTAAGCGCCGGCCAAATCCAGCCGGTACCCCGCCCCGCGCGTCTCAGCGCCAAACGTGAATTGACCACCTGGAAGGCAGCGCAGCACATCGATGGCCGGCCAGGCGGCACGCTCCAACAGCAGAGGCGGGTATGGGCTTCGAGAAGAGGTCAAGCCGCGCAGCGTAAAGCCCTCCAGGCCAGGCAGTGATTGCGCCAGGTCGTATGCCAGTGTCAGCTGCAGGGCATCCACTGGCGCCTCTCCATGTCGCAGAGGCAGGTGCCGCACCACACCCGTCTTGCCCACGGACCGCGCAACAGTGCGGGCGAAAGCAGACGTGAGGCTGGCTTGGTGAGGAATGAGGCCACCCCTGGCCACAGCCACATGGCGCCCGCCGTGGGATTGACCCACCAGCGCAAAGTGTGGGGCCACGCGCCACACTGCACGGCACAGCTTGACGTACAGCGGGTTCGCATACAGCGCCATGTTGCTGGAATTCAAGGCGCTCTCTGTCGGCATCAAGTCGCCCCCCTGCTCCCGGATGGCGAGCTCCGTTGCTGCGTTTGGCAACAACGCGACACCACCGCTGGAGGTGGCAAGGGCATCTGCAAAGCGTGCAGCGGACGCAGCTGCGTCCACCCAGTACCCAAGCTCGGCATTGGGGACCACGATACGCCCAAAGAACGCGTCTTCTGTGGTGTACGCTGCCTCACTGTCCACATCCCGTCGATACAGCTCAGGCATATCGGCTTCCAGAATCACAGGAAGCGAGGAGGCGTCCACGATATACGCACCGCTAGCGCCCCATTCCGTAGCCAGAGCCTGTACCTCGCTCACCAGCAGCTCCCACGTTTCCAGGCAGCGGTAGTTCAACAGGCTAGAGTCTTCCCACTGGTTGCTGCAGCCATCGGTGCCTGGGTGCCGCACAGGACAGCCGTTGTCGTCCAGCGTGTCCACAGTGAGGTGCCGATACCGGCGATGCGCACGGGCGGCAGCCACATGCGGCTCCACTGGCAGCACAGTCGCGATGCCCTCTCGCTTTGCGGCTGCTATCAGGGCATGCAGTGCTGCCTCTCCCCCCAGCATTGCACACGCCGAGGTGCGACTCACTACAGCGTGGGGCGATGCATCGGGACGAGCTGCATACTCTCGCTGTCCAGGGGCAGCGGTCAGCTGGGTTTTGGGCAAGGGGGGGGGCAGGGCCTTGGTGTGGGGGCGTGCAGCGGAGCCAGACAGTAGGGGCTGCGCTGATGAGATGCTGTCTGCATCGTCATCAGATGTGCGGAGGCCGATTTTACGTCCTTCATCGACGACACTGTCCAGCATTGCATTGCTAGACCCTCCAGCAGTGGATGCTGGGGCCGCCAAGGCAGCTGCCTGGTCCAGCGCCAAGGTGCTCTGCATCCAGCCGTTGTCGCGCTGCATGGCGCCGGAGAGCAAAAGGACGTCCACACCTGCTGCTGACATGCTTGGTAGGTTCTTTGTCACATTGCTGAATGTGCCGTGGGCAGTCACCTCGCCGCTGGCGCCATACTTGGTGCCCTCAAGATCCACGAGTGTCTCGTGCACCCGAGCAGCTTTCATTGTATCTGGCTGCACAATGAAACGACCCTGGGCAACTGAGCTGCCCGGGGCCACAGAAGACCCTTCGTGCTCTGCCATGAAGGATGAGAAGTCGCTGCTATCAGCCAACTTTCCACCAAATGGGCGCGCTGGCATTGACTGTCCGTGAGCATTCAAAACAACAAGACGCCAATCGAAGAACCCACAAGTGACAAAGGCAGGCAGTTGCAGCAGCACAACCGACACCACCGCCGATCCATCTCCACTCATGTGCTCCTCAACGCTGTCTGGCGCCAGCAGTGACAGCTGGGTGGCAGGCCCCTGTGTGGCTGCACTGGGAGCGCTGAGCAACACGCGCAGGTGCTCACCCCCCTCCAGCACATGTGCTGTGAGGATGCGCAACTGGGGGGCATCGCCAGACGATAGGACCACAGGCTGCACAAATGGCGCGTCTAGCTGCCAGTCCACGCCGTCATACATGGCGTTGAGCAAGCGAACAGCACGACGACGACAGCTGCCGTCCCAATGGCCGAGAAGCGCGACAAGCAATTCCTCGACCGCAGAGGAGAGCTCAGTGAACTCGTCGGTAATAGTTGCTGCGTGTTGAAGTGCAATCGTCTCCACGGCAAGCGCCTGGAGCGCTCGAGTTCTGGTATCCTGCAGGTTGGAGGGTGACGGAGTTGTCGGCGTGGTGGTAATTGTTGCACTAGCTTACAGTGTTAGTTGACATCAAGGCATCGATGTAGTCGGCCTTTACGTTGTCCATATCATCAATATGTGACAGGTGGTCCTTTGCACTCCTGGCAACTCTGCAATGTCGAGGAATGTGGTCATTCTGTTGCTGTGCTGATGCGCACTGCGAAGACACACCGCAGCTGCTGGTCTGCCCATTTGTTAGAAATGGCATCGGGTGCTTTCAAAGATGTTGCTGCTGTCTTGGACATGATTGAATTCGGTATGCTGACACGCTTGTACGGGTTGCTGCGCTCAACTCGACTGGAGGCAGGCTTTAGTAGGCGTGGAGAATCTTCGGCTCAGCTCAAATAGACAGAATCAGTGCAAGGAAGTCTTTCTTCGTACGCAACATGCACAATTCATCAACCAGCTACACACAGTGTGAGTTCAAAGCGGATACGTGTTTTTACAGCATCCACCATGCTTTGGGGGAGCAGAGAGCTTGTCCGAGCATTTCGAAGTTTCGTTTTTTAGGGGGGGCTGTCTCAAACTCCCCCAGGGTGCTGAACTGGTCTGCAATGGCCTCTTCACCGTGTTTTACGCTCACCACGTGCGCGGCTTCTGAAGTTGGAACCAGGGAGCTGATAATTTTTGATGCCATTCAGCAGCTGCTCAGCCCCTGTTCAGCTTGACCATGTTTGCTTGCTCTTGTCCTCGCAAACCAGCTTTCCTTCACCAGGCAGCTACCGTTGGGTCCAATTACACGTTCCTACACAGTCCCAACCATGTCAAGCAGCACAGAGGTGATGATCGACAGTCTGAAAAATGCCTTGTTGGAAATCCCGCCGATTCGACTTCGGTAAGCTAGACAACCGTGCTGTGAGACACAGGAAATAATTTCAAATTTTTGGCAGGCTGAAGCAAGCTGAGGCAAAACGCGATGCAGGCAAAGACGAAGAAGCCACTGAGCTATACAGCCAAGTCCTTGAATTATGGTGTGTATGCTTCTTGTCATTTGCTGCTGGTTTGTCACCTTACTCTGCGCAGCGCCGAGCAATTTGGAGGTACCGACCCCACAATGGCAGAGCCGCTGTATCAATATGGAGCCATGCTCGTGCGAGTCGCCCAGGTGAGCTTCTGCTCACACCACTTTCCTATACAGTGTATTTACATTTTTCCCACCACTTTGCAGTCTCAATCTGAATTCGCAGGACTTGCTGGCCAGCAGGCCGAGGGTGAGAACGGCAAGCCACTTGCAAATTGTCCACCCAGCAATTCACGTTTGTACAGAGACCAACAAGGCAGTCAGCAGCGCTGCTGTACCCATGTCTAGCACAGTCCCTGCTGCATCGTCTGACGCAGATAGCGACTTCGATGACGATGCAGATGCTGCGGCATCCGCGACGGGCGGGTCCACTGAAGCCGGCGAGGAGCCTGACGCCACTGCGGTGCGCGCAGCCATTGAGGACCAGCGCACGGAGAATCTAGAAATTGCGTGGGAGTCTCTGGAGGCTGCCATCCAGCTGTTCGAAAGCCTGCCCACAAGCAACGCCACTGCCCTGCGTGTGGCCGACTGCCGCCTCTCCTTGGCACATCTGCAGCTGGAGGACGAGGTGTTCCAGGGGGCCTGCACAGACGCACTCAAGGCGCTGGAAGCCTACGAGAAGCTTCTCCCTGCATACGACACGCACCTCGCTGAGGTCCACCAAGTTCTCCTCGCCGCGTACCTGCAGGCTGTGTCCGTGGAGGGGGCCTCAGAGGAAGACAAGCAGAAGGCAGAGGCTGCAGCCTTGCACCACAGCCGGCAATGCGCTGCAGCCATGTTTGCCAATGTGGAGCACACGGTGCAGGACGGCACCAGCTCCACGCCAGCCTCACAGGCGCTCAAAGCGTGTCTGCCCCAACTGAAGAAAGTGTACGCAGAGGCGGCCGAGATGGTGCAGGGGGGGCCTCACAGCATGCAGCAGCCCTCAGAGCCAAGTTCATCATCCAGTGCTGCAGCAGCAGCACCCTCTGCCAGCAGCAGTGCTGCCCCGGAGCAGGTTGTGCTTGCTGACAAGCTGCCCTCCTTGCAAGCCGCCTTCGTTGAATTTCACAAGGGCATCACGGCGCAAGCCATTGGATCAGCTGCAGCCATCACAGCCTCAGACGCAGCCACACAGAAGCTCGCGGAGCTCATTTGCGACCGCTGTGCTATTGTGGATGATGGATTGAAGCGAGCAGCGGACATTGTCTCGCAGCCAGCTGAGGATGCAGGCAACTCAGCCAAATCCCTTGCAGAGGCGCTTGTGCAGGAAATCGCAGGCACCACCACGATTGGGTTCGGGGATAGCTCTGCAGGGGTAGCAGGGGCTGCTCCATCTGCAGCCGAGCTGAGCGACACGTCTGGCTTGGCTGCCATGCTCGGAGGCAGTGCTGGCGCCGCAGCAGCTGTTGTGAACACTCTGCAGCCACGCAAAAAGGGGGTGAAGCGCGCAGCACTGCAGCCAGCAGAGGGACAAGAGGACGCAAAGAAACCAGCTCAGTGAACAGGTGTATTCTGGTCGAAATTCAGTGTGTATTCAGCCTTACAGCAGCCGCCCCTTGCAGTTGGCCGCGCCGCAGTGGCACACAAGCTTGCGGTGGGGGTTCATATTCACTTCATACTGGTAGTCATAGCTCAGCTCTGTATACGCCGGAATGTCTCGCACTGCCCTCACAGTCACATCATGCAGCAGTGGGTCTGGGTGCCGTGAGATCACAATGGTTTCGCAGTTAGGGTCACAGCTGTGGTTGATGAAGCGAGCCACATTGCCCTTCGTGCGGGAATCCACCACGAAGAACCGCTGCTCGTGGTAGCGCTTGCGCTCGGAGGTGCTCAGAGTTTCGTTCAGCAGTGTGCCTCGGAACACATTCTGCGGCGCCATGGGCCCATTGTTGGACTGCAGCAAGTCGCCGTACCGCATGAAAAGCGGCAGCATGGCCCCAGCCCGTCCACCACTTTCTACCAGCTCATTCACTGCGAAGTCATTCTGCAGGACGAAGCCTTTCCCTGCTGCGGGGGGGTACATTCTCTGCAGCTCCCGCAAGGTGTCTACGGCGTCAGACATGGGAACGCCGGTCAGTGCGCAGCGCCGGCCAACAGGCGGGATTGCAGCCGCAGGGGCTGAGCTGGCCAATGGCCTGCGAGGAGATACAGAGCAGGCTGAGATTGCTGCAGACACACCTGCTGCCGCCTTGCGCAGCGGGAGAGCAGACCGCCGCCCGCCGCGAGGAGGGGTCGGCCCTGCAGCAGAGGTGGTGTCGCTTGCGCTGGATGGTGTGCTGCTCGGCGAGGAGCAGGATGCCAGGCCAAATGCCTCGAAGATGGGCAGGGTTGTGGGTGTCAGCGCCATTGAAATGCTGGCTTGCTGCTCTTTGGTAAGGGACTCGTTGTAAAACACGGGGTTTGCGAACTGTGAGTCCAAAAACGGCAATGACTCCGAGAACATGGCCGACGATGCCGCAATGAGCTTCAAATCTGCCTGCTGCATGCTGCCTGACGAAGCCCCCCGAGAGATGGCTTCCTCCAATGCCAACTGCACGTCGTCCATTCGAGGTGCCCTGAACTTCAACTCGTACATGTAGGCATCGCCAGGCAGTCCGTCCGCCAGGGTGGCACCTTTGTGGACGCGGCGCTCTGCCTCGAGCCCCGTGATGACCTCACCCACGTACTTGCAGATGACAGTGCCAGCGGGGATGTCTTGTGTGCACCACACACCCCAGCCTTTCCCGGGCCCAGTGTACACGACCTGTAGCGGCAGGTGCACCTTGGACACCCCCTCGCCCCTGCAGTGCATGTGGCATTTGCAGGCGGGGCCACAGGCGTATCCCACGTCACATGGGGCGCCTGCAACATCGCAATGCGCCTGCTGACCAGCGCACACACACCTGTCACACATGCGCTCAGCCTGGGGCGGCACCTGCTGCTGCTCTGTAGCCTTCACCTGCGTGATCACTTTATCTGCGTTATCATACTCGAGAGATACTCCCGCCCCCGCCGCCAGTGTGGGCGCCTTGTCGCTGTGGGTGCGCTCATGGTAGAATGAGTCACTCATGGGCAATAACAGCTCCTGTGCGCGCTGTGGGTGCATGGAGGCCACGAATGAAGTCATGGTACTGCCCCCAATCTGCACATCTGCCGTGCCCTTGGTGAGCTTTTGCCGAATGGGATGGTCCAGTGCATCGCAGCCAGCTGCATCAGCAAAGTCATAGTGCACTGCGGTGTCACATACGCATGCCGTCACACCATACACCACGCTGTCGTGATTCATATCCTGTGGGACAAATTTGTACTCCGTGATGTACTCCAGCCCGGGGTCAAGCCACCGCCACACATCCTCCAGTGTTACGTCGCGTGCGACCATTTCTGGCTGAAACTGGGGTGCAGACAGGACTTCGCCCGGCCGCATACTGGGGTCAGGGGCATCGGCGCTGGCGCAGGCGCGAGGGATCTTGGAGGACTGAGGCACATCAGCCCCGGTCGACCTGCTGCGCTTCTTTGGGCGACTTCCCTTGACTGGTTGCGGTAACATCAGGGCCATAACATCAACGGGGGCCGAGTCCCGGGCGGTTTCCTGGTCCAAGCACGTGCGCAACACATCATTCATGGTCGCCTGAGCCATGCGCTCCTGCTCCCCCGGGGCAATCACGTCGGCAGAGGGCACTGCGAGGATGCCCTCACTGTGCATTTCGTTGGTGACTCCGTACAACAGCCCCTGCCCTGTTGGTGCGTTGACATTGTACCCCACCAGTGTGGACATGAGGGCGACCTCGGGGGGGGCGTAGTTACGAACGGAGCACTGCTGTGCCACTGCAGCCACCGCAATACTTGCTGTACGGGGATCATTGTGGCGTGCTGCACGAGCTATGTCCACTTTTGTGCCTTGTAGCACGCTTTGTGGCACTACAGCTGGAATTGGGCGGGATTCTGCACCCCGTGAAATGTCGGGATGCAGCACCACCCGCGGCTCAGTGCGGAAGGCACTGAGGGCTGGAGTGCGGGGAAACATGGCGCTGGCGTCTGCAGCCAGCTGCGGGCTGAGTGGCATGGCAGGGGTGGCGGGGCAGGGGGCAGCACGCTCACTCCCCCAGGGTACTTGTCTCGGCGCAGCCGACTGCTGAAGGAGGCGCTGCTGTATGACACTGCCAACACTGGACAGGATGTAGGGCAAGCTGTCTGTATCTTGTAAGCCCTGCAGGGCAGGTGTCGGCTGCCTGGGTGCCCGAGCAGGGAGCGTGCCAAACAAGCCACTTTCAATGTCCTCAGCTACAAGGCTTTCGACTTGAGCACGCTCCAACGCGGGCTGTGCCAGCCAAATTTGAGCAAACCTTTGCGCCATTTTGCAAGTGAATAGCCCACTGTCTTGCAGGAAAGCGAGGTCGGTATTGTCTGAGCAACGAGGGCACATCCAGCACGATGCATCATCTGCTGCAGCCAGGCAGTCTTGGCCACAGACATTGCTGAGACAAGTTTCGCAAAATGCCAAACCGCAATTACTATGGTCACATGTGTAAACAGCCTTGGTGGTGCCATCGCCATGCACACGGCAGTACAGGTCCTTGCCAAGGTCACTGCAAAAAATCTTGATTCAAATTCCGCCAAGCATACTGAAGCAAGCGAGAAACATACTCTTTCATGAATTTTCCAGACTGAACATTAATAATGCATCTATCGCATAGGAGAAGCGTTGTGAGGCCACGCTCGTGCATGTGTGGGCTGTAAAACCACGACCGTTTGGGCAATCGAATTCAAAAAATGCTAGATTCTCACGTGAGCCGCACGTCGTCGGCTGAGCTGCTGAAAAACGACCTACAACATGCTGCGCATGTCGGGACCGACACCCCTGATACATTCTCCAGACATACTGAGAGATGTGGTTCGGCAGCGGCTGTATTGCTCATCACTAGAACGACTTCTACAGAAAGCCGCACTCCGACTGCTGCACAGGCAGCTAACCACGCACGAAAAATACGCAAGATAGCAGATACATCAGCGACATTTCACAGACAAGGTGGTCCCTGAATTGATTCATTGCTGACACGAAACTGGACGTAAAAATCAGCCACTCCCCCCTCCTTGAAACAGGCAGTTACAAGTTGCTCTCAAGCATTCGTTGCCATCAACCCAAAGCGCTTCTTGGCCGTAGAGCGGCCCTTGCGGCGGCTGGAAGTGGGTGCTGCACTTGGCATGGCTCCTGCTGGCGTGTGGTACCCAGCACTGGGAGCCACCCTGGCGGGGGTTTGGGCAGAGGGGGCGGACGCGCTCATCGGCGTAGCAGCGACATGCGGCGGCTTGCCAGGTGTCATAAACGCCACATGGCCAAGCCCTGCAGGTGTGTGTTGGGGTTGCGCTGCACGGGGGGGGGCAGGCGAGCTGCCCTCGTGTGCTGGAAAGTCACCAGGGGACCTGTCCTGGCCAGCTTGGCGTGCATGCTGCTCGAGCTCCACACTGGCAGCGTGAGCCACAAGCTCGTCCATGGTGCGCACAGCCTGCAGCAGCTCTGTCTTGCGCTGCAGCACCGCACTTTGCAGCTTGGCCACTTGCGCCTCCACCTCGTTGATTTCCTCCTGGGTGAGGCCTGATTGCTCCCCAGCTGCATCCATGGTGTCCGCTGAGTCCATGGCACTGCGGGGGCGGCGTACTGCGGGAGAATACACGATGGAGGGAGGACGGCGCACGCTGCGCCCTGCAGTTGAAGGTGTGTGCGCTTGGCCGTGGGCAGCCCCCCCCCTTGATGGGGTGGAATAGGGTCCCCTTTCAGACGGCACAGAGCTGGCAACGATCGGCGATGTGGATCTGCGCATGTCCTGGGAGGGGCTGGCCAAGTCTGCCATACCATACACACGGGACGGCGGCACATACTGGCCTGCCTCAGTGTCCTGCAGCACCCTCTGCATGGTGCGTTCCGCTGGCTCCACTTCCGACCGCAGGGTGACCTGCAAGTGCTTCAGCTCCTGCACAAACGTAAGCTCTGCCCGAGAGAGGCGCGAGAAGCGTTGTCCCAGGGCTCGAAGGATGAGCGTGAGCTTGGCCCTCTGCCGCTGTGTGCGCGAGATCATGCTTTGCACCGTCTCCAGGTGGCCCTCGTATTTGATGCGCAGGTCTTGCACGTCAGAGGCATACTTGGCATGCTGTCGGGTGCCACTGTCAGCTTCTTGCACCAGTGTCACCAACCGCTGCCTGCAAAACGCTTGCAGGTTCAGCAACGGTCGAATTGCCTGTGCATCCAGTCGCTGGGCTGTCTCCGCCAACTTGCTGAGCGGGTTTAAGTTCAAACGCACCAGGTCGGGGGCTCGATTGGGGTCACACATTGCAAAAATGTCCATGTCCCCAAATGTTTTCACGGCTTTTTGCAGCGGGGCCCGCGACAGAAGCACGCTGGGCTGCGCCGACGGCCCACCCTTGGTCTCAGCTGTTGAGCCCAGCACAGAGGCCTCTAGCTCCGCCTGGCGCTGTAGCTGGGTGAAATACACACAGCTGAGGGGCATCATGAGTGTGGGCACCTTGACTACATCTCTTGCGTCGCTCTCTGACCTGTCCAGCTGCAATAAGGCCTGTCCGGGCAGTACCAGCATTTGGTACCCAAGGAGTCGTGAGGGCAAAATGGCGGCGCCGGGGACACCACTGTCTTGGCTGGCAACCTTTAGGTAGGTACTGAGGTGCTTTTTGTTGCCAGCTCTGGCGGTGTGGCGGCCCTGCAGGGCAGCAGACACGGTTTCCAGCCAGAGATGCTGCACTGCGGTGATCCCATCGGCTCGCACCACGTACGAGATGTGTGGGGAGTGTGGGTCCAGCAGGAGACGAGGCAGCTGCACAATATTCGCAGCATTAGCCTCTGCAATTTGGTCAGGGGTTGCAGTGCTCAAGCACAAGCCCAGTACACACTGTGTCTTGGATGGGTCACTGCTGGCGCTGACGCTGCCCCTGGCTGCACCCCGGAACGGCACGTGCGTTGGTGCCACACGGCCATGCTTCAGCTCCTCCACACTGTCCCACACTGGGATAGGCTGCACAGTGCACACGGCACCTTGCACCTGCCCGTGGGCGTGCACCATGTGTAGGGCGGGCAGGGCACAGGCCGCCGCCGGGAACACCCGCAAATCCACAACCTCCTGGCCCTCAGCTGTGCCGTGCACAGGGGGCATGGGGTAGATAGGCAGGGGACCCTGGATGGCAGGGACCAGGAAGCATTGCTGGTCCAGGGGGTCGCGGCAAAACACGCCGTCGCCTGTTGCTGGGTGGCAGCATTGGAAGATGTCACCGGGTGCATCTTCTGCAGGTTGGCCCTCCTCTGCCTGCAGAAACACCGACTCCAGCCAAACCTTGGCACGCTCTGCATCATCTGCATACTCTTGAAACTCGGCAACTGTGGAATCCAAGTGCACCATGAGCTGCTCGATTTCATCTCGGCGCAGCACAGCGCCCGGGGGAGAAACAGGCGACACAGTCAAAATGCTGCCGTCGTTGTTAGCAATGAACACTGCAAATTGTTCCCATCCCCGAGCACAACCGAAGTCGAAAGCAGCTGCGTCACAGCCCGAATTCAGGCGTCGCAGCTCGAGCCGCGTGTGAGGATAGGCTCCGTCATCTTGAGCTAAGCTGTACATGTGAAATTCCCTCTCAGTCAAAACACAGATTGCATCATCGGTAGCAGGATGCCACTTGGCATCACGAATACCAATATCGGGGAGGCTGTCCAATCCAATATCGTGGCAGCTGCAAGGCCGAGGTATGCACTCAGTTCAGAAAGAGTGCGGATATTGACGAGAGGAAGTCAGTGGGCGTACCTTGTCTCAAGCTTAGCTGGCCATTCCCGCAGTGCTTCAACCGATGGGATATCAATGACAGCAACACTTGCGTCACACTGAATGAGCAACTGATCGCCAGCGGAATTGAAACTTGCGGATTCAGATGCTGCAAACGCCAGAGGCAAGGTTGGCTCGCAAGATAGCACAGACGTTTGGTTGTCTGTCAAGCGGCGCAGAATAAGCTGTGCTTCCCCACCAGCGGCAACAATAAAGACGGCAATCTCCGAAGCATTGACAGCCAAGCAAGACAGCTTGCTACACGCTGGGAACACGTCGGGTGGGAAATCCTCGGAGGCCATTGTGCTCTGTGTGTGGTTTGCCCTACACGCTAAGCCAACACGCAACGCTGCTTGCTATGTACCCTGGTGATGATAACGAACAGGGTTTCTGAAGGGTGGTAACTCATCGTTGCATTGGTTCTGCAGACCTGGTGGCTGCAAATCAATCAAGTAGGTGAAGCAAGAATTGCCGCCTAAGCAGAGCCCCCTGCTGCACAGGTGGGGTCGAAGTAATGGCAATCAAATTTGGGGTCAATCTTGCCACCCCAAACCCTCTCCACCACCACCTCTATCTCCCCCCCACTCTTGCTGCAGTAGGCATATCCGGTGTTGTGTTCGACAGAGCCGGGCGGTCGGGGTGTGGCTTCGCAGCCTGAACTTGCGCACATACCCAGTTTGCATCTTGGGCCAGCTGTCCCCCCACCGGATCTTCTTTAGGCTGTGTCTTTTGCATCATGTAGGCGAATTTGGACGGCTTGAAACTTTCATAGTCCACCAGTCTGCGTGGTCGTTGTGCCCGAAGGCGCTGTGCGCGATCGCCTGTCTCCGGGTGGTAAAAATACCCTCGCCATTTCCCTGTCAATTGCCACTCAAAAGACGAACATTTCGTCTTCACTATTCCACCATGTGCCGAGAATGGCACGCTCCGCTGCTTCTCAGCCTCTCCTGCTGGCTGGGCCTCTCGACGCTGGGCCCCTGCGGTACAGGGGCCCATCAACATCGTGATTCACTCGATTGCTTGTTCATGTTGCTTCAACGCCTGCTTTCTGAAAACAAAGTAGCGCGAAGAAGTACATGTATGGTGTGTCTTTTGGTTTGAAGCGGGTAGTTTTCCAGTTTCTGCACAAATGGCAGCTTCAGACAAGAGAGAATTGGCAGGGTACGGCTGCTTTCCTTGCCCGACCAGCACAAGTCGATCACAGCCTGCTTCACAGGATTGAGCTGCCACCAAGATTTATTGTCCAGCGCCCAATTGACAAATCTTTGGACAATAACTTGCTCGAGGTGCATCCAGATGACCTTTTGAAGCTTGACGTGAGTGTTTCCCGACACGCCAAACTTGCTGCCACGCCAAACCCTCACCGGCGGTTCTTCTTCTGCACAGCTATTCGAAGGCGATCTCGTACAGGTGAGTTTGCCTGTTGTGTATGATATTTATTCGATTCTTGGTCAGTATAGAGCTTGCTGAGAAAACTGACTGCCTTTGCAGCTGCGTGGGAAGTTGCGTCGTCGTTTCTATGCTCACGTCGTGTCCAACGAGAAGGTTGCGGTGGGCACTGTTGGAGTCAATGAAACAATCCGTAGAAACCTCAGGCTGAAGTTCCCTGTCACGATCGTGAACGAGAAGCTGAAAGTGACTTTGCGGGGCAAAAAGACCAAGGAGGAGCTGCTGATGGAGAAAATGCAGGACCGCATTACCGTCACGAAGGTCGAGATCAGACCCAAGCTTGCTTCAGTGCGCCTTGCAGTGCTGGAAGATATTGCCTTGGATGGCCTTACAGGCGATATGAACACACTGTTCACCGCACCGTACTTCGCTGACTACCCGTCAGCCCGCGGCGTGCGCGTGAATGACCTCCTGCGGATTCCAGGAGCACAGCGCATGTTGTGGTTCCGGGTCATGGAGATCAGGTTTGCGCCCGGCCATGGTCCAGATGCCCCTGCAGGTGCAGCTGCAGCAGGCAGCAACGGCATTGCCATCGGTGACGATTGGGGATTGGCATGCGTTGGGCCGGAGGAGCCAGAGGGCACTCGCTGCGAGATCACAGTGGAGGACGCCCCCATTCCCAAGAGTGCCGTTGAGAAGGAGCTCACTGGTACAGGCTACGCGGAGGTGGGTGGGCTGAGCGAGCAGCTGGTCACCATTCGTGAGCAGGTGGAGCTGCCCATTCGACATCCCAAGCTGTTCACCAGCATTGGCGTAAAGGCCCCCAAGGGTGTGCTGATGCACGGCCCCCCCGGAACCGGCAAGACACTCATTGCTCGTGCTATCTCCAATGAGGTCGGTGCATTCTTCTTTCAAACTACCGGTGCTGACTTCATGGCAGCTGGGCCCCAAGTGGAAGAGAACATCCGTCAGGCCTTCAAGCGTGTCCGTGAGAACGCCCCAGGCATTCTGTTCATCGATGAAATCGATGCCATTGGTGTCAACCGTGAAGAGACACAAGACCCCGTCTTGCAGCGCGCCGTGGCCACCATGCTGACTGAAATGGATGGCCTGAAGTCTGACGAGCATGTCATGGTGATCGCCGCCACAAACAGACCCAACTCACTGGACCCTGCCCTGCGACGTGCTGGCAGATTTGACACTGAGATCCTCATTCCTGTGCCCTCCCGTGCTGCGCGTCGTGAGATCCTGGAGATCATGATTGTGAACTCAGGCATGAAGGTGAAATTGTTTGACCATGAAAAGGGCGCCGGGCATCCAGACAACACCGACGCTGTCGATTTGGACATCCTGGCTGCGGAGACCCACGGGTATGTGGGCGCCGACCTCAAGTCACTGTGCACGAACGCGGGCTTCTCCTGCGCACGTCGCCAGGCAGCAGGATTGCTTGACACTGAGGCAGACATGGTGGACGCCTCTGTGTATGCTGCACTGGAGGTGCTGGCTGCTGACTTCAATGGTGCGATGAAGCGCATCACTCCCTCAGCCATGCGCGATGTCGTTGTGCAGGTGCCTGACGTGAAGTTTGAGGATATTGGAGGACTGGAGGGCGTGAAACAGGAGCTCAAGGAGATGATTGAATTCCCCGTGAAGTATGCCGCGCTGTTTGAGGACATGGGCACTGTGCCCCCCAAGGGAGCCCTCTTGTACGGCCCCCCCGGCTGTGGCAAGACCATGCTAGCCAAGGCCATCGCCAACGAGTGCTCAGCCAATTTCATCTCAATCAAGGGCCCCCAGCTGCTCTCCAAGTGGTTTGGCGAATCCGAGAGCAATGTGAGGGAGATCTTCGAAAAGGCCAGGAGTGCGGCGCCTTGTGTGCTGTTTTTCGATGAAATCGACTCCATCGCTGTGCGCCGTGGCAGCACCACCGGTGGCCCGGGCATCTCAGACCGCATTGTGAACCAGCTGCTGGCTGAGATGGACGGCGTGGGCGAGCGCAAGAATGTGTTTGTAATCGGTGCCACTAACAACATCATGAACGTAGACAAAGCCATTCTGCGCCCCGGCCGTATGGATCAGTTCATTTTCATCCCCCTGCCCGACCCGGTCGCAGTGCAGAGCATCCTCAAGGCGAAGCTGAAGAAAATGCCAGTGGACCCCACCCTGGATATTGACCAGCTGGCGCAAGCCTGCTCCGACAAGCGTATGTCTGGCGCAGACATTGAGTTCCTCGTGCAAGAGGCAGTGCAGATCTCTGTACGGCGCCGAGTGGCTGCCAAGGCCAAAGGCGACGCAGCAGCCTCAAACATGGTCTGGGCAATCACACCAGACTGCTTTGAGATTGCCTTCAACCTGTCCGCCCGAGCTTCGCTGTCTGACAGCGAGCTGCGAAAGTACACCGTTGAAGCTGACTCCATCCGAAAAGAGATGGGCGTCTCTGCACAACTGACCACGGAAGGCGCAGCAACGCAGTGGGCAGGCAAGTTCGCACTGGCCGAAGGTGACCCTCGACTCACACAGCCCTGCGACATCGGGACGTGGGAGGAGGATATTGCTGAGCGCAAGGAGCAAGATGCAGAGGAGAGCAAAATGGCTGGTGCTGCAGCATTTGAGGGCAAGGAGTAATTCATTGGCACAACCACGCACACGTGTGCTGCCTGCTGCGGCGTGTTACTGTGTCCACCTCTCCAGCTCCTCGGGTCGAATGTCCCTTCCCAGGGGCACCTCGCTGTCCTTAGAGGCATCGCGCGGAAGCGCCTTACGCATGTCTGCGTATGAAACAAGCGTATATGCATGCTCTCATGGCAGGCGTCGTGGCAGGCAGGCTCACCGAAAGCGTCTTCTGTGCCAGAGTAGTACCCCAAGACCCGCCGGTACACCACGTAGCCAAACTGTTTATACATGTTGATTGCCAGCGTGTTAGAAACTCGCACAAATAAATCAACGAAGTACCCATTATATCTGCGCAGTGAAGTCCTGACTGCCTGCAGGCTGGATACAGATCACTGGAAACTCACATGTCGCGGCTGATTCTCTCCAGCTCCCCCATCAGCGAGTTAGCAAGACCTATTCTCCTGAATTCAGGATTAACCGTGACAGCTGAAACATGGCCGTGCCAAAGCTTTTCGCGCCCCTCGGCTTTTCCAAGGACTGCACACATGTGGATGAGTGGGTGAGTGATTACATGTTTCGCCGAAGTTTCGTGCTGTCTCACAGTAACTCATTGGGCGCTGACCAGATGACTCTTGAAACTTGAACAAGCCAGGCCATTTAGACATGTATTCGCAGTAAAAATTCATGTTGTACTGCGGTGCAGTGAGCCAATATATCAACTCATAAACACACCGAGATGGTATCTGCTTACAGTCTCCGTCAAGACATCAAGGTTGACGGCGTTGAATGACAGCAAATCGTCGCATACAAATGGACGAGTAGTAGCCATGATTGCTGACAAATTGTGCTTTGCAGCCTCAATCACCTGTCTGCAGGACGTTTGGACCGTGGAGCTTGTTGAGGATATTTCCTCACGCAGTATGCCAGAACCAGTGCGCTGAGCTTTTGGCTGTTTCAGCAAACAGCAGCAAAATATCTGCTGGTACGATGCACACAAATCATGCTACACATAAAAAATGAAACCAATCCTGCAAGTGTGTGTGCTGTGGTTTGGCTGATCCCCCCTGCAGCAGAGGCCCATGGGTTTAGAGATTGAGGCCCCCACACCGGACAAGTACGAGAAGGGGGCGGGGCGCCTGGAAGGAGGCACAGCCGGGAGTAGATTTGTGAAGAACGGAACAAGAGTCCAGCTCAGCACACTCCAGAGGGGAGAGTGCGAAAGTTTTGACAACGTAGCCCCCGCTCGCTATGAGCAAATGGCCAGTGGATGACAAAATGGCTGCGATTACGATCGATTAAGCACGAAAATTGAATGGCTATGATTATTCACAACTCAATATGACTGCCACTTTGGTGCCTCTGCGGTGACTGGCTGCGCTACACCGTGCAGGTGCGTGCTCTTCCCGCGCAGGCGATATCCAGCTACCCACGCTGCATCTTGACAGCAGGAAGTGCCACAGCGATCTCATTAGATACGAAGAGCACCGACCTGCATGATTCAGCCTTCTTCCCTGTTTGGGCATCCATGTAGGCTATTGAGCCAGGCAGGCCTTCGGGGGAGCTTTCGCCTCAAGCTTTGGTCAGCTCCTTTCGGCTGCTGTACTTGATGACAAGTTTTGTCGAAGCCTCCAACGCTACTGCTGAGATTGTGCCGAGTACAAAACCAAGGCAGGCACTCTGTGCGACAATTTTCACTAGACTCGCAGCAGCTGGCCTTGCGGCTGATGCGGCAGTCGGCTGGCCTGAGACAAACAGCGGGATTGCAACGCCGCCAACAACTGCTCCGATCAATCCGCCGCGATTCACCCTGTTTTGACCTTCATTAAACCATAGTCTGTACGCTCGATCGGCTGCACCATCTGCGTCAAGCCGATTCATATGATAGGCAGTGGCGGCCACGCCAATCAAAGCTCCTGCTGCCACTCCGCGGGCTGCAGTCCGCATGAGCGGAGCGAAGCTTTCATTGGCCTTGATTCCCCAAATAAACTTGAATGTTAAAGGCGCGGTGACTACAGGTAAGACTCCGGCAACTGTGAGAAGAAAGCAGTGTATTGTCGTTCGAGACATGACCAAGACGATTCTTGACCTCATGCTCTGCAGCAAACTGACCTTGCATGAAGCGCATGACGATATGTGACCCAAGAACTGTCCAAGGGTGGATATCTGGCGCATCCGGATCTTCGCTGAATTTGCGAATTGAACTTGGGTCTGTCATGGTGTCAAGAGACTGTGTCGATAATCGTCGCCGGTAAGCGGCACAGCAGTTGCTTGACTTGTAAGTTGCAGCCCGGAAAAGAAAAGTCGAATCGAATTGAGAGTGGGTTGATTGTTGGTATTTGCTGCCCTTGCGGTCGTGCCATGCAGCCATGGCACAGTGGACTGCCAGAAGCCGAGGACCCCCTTGGCTATGCCCAGCAAGGAAGCCTGTAGCATAGATCATGACAGCGTGCCCCCCCCCACCGGTAAAAGTACTACACGAATCAGACAGCACAACAGTTTCTCAGCCCATCAGTGCCTGGGCAGTGCAATGCAGCGGGCTAGCTGCCTGGCTGGAGCAGGCCAGTCTGCCGTAGCTCTGCCTCACGGGCGGCTGCATGGGCCATGAGCGATGGAATCACCGTGGGCAGCCCTATTCGCTGGGCTGCCTCACATGGCTGCACCGTTGAAGCAGCTTCACACCACTTTTGGGCCTTCTTGGCCGCCTTCCATGCTGAGGCTGCTGCTTTGGCCGTCTCGTCACAGAACCCTCGCTGTTGCCACAAGTGCTGCAGTGAAGCGTAGAACAACTCCAGAGCGGCGATTGCCAGCACACTGGCAGTGCCGGATGACATGCAGGGAGAGGTGCCAGCAGAGGCCCCGGCGATTTGCAGAACCATCGCTGCGTTGAACAGCTGACGTGCAGGCAACTGCTCACACCCCTGCAGGAACGTAAGCACACACACCGACAGGTTGCGCTGAATGAACAGCACTTGGTCCTTTTGGGGGCTGGTGCCCTCCAGCTCGGCCACACAGTGGTTTAAGCGCTCTTGCGATGAAAGCAGTTGCCCCCCGGCACCTAGCGTTGCACACCCTGTCTGTTGCACAGTATTCGCCAACACTACCCCAATCAGTGGCAGGTGAACAATTTTCTGGGTGTGTGGATGCCGTTTCAACTGGTCCTCCACTTGAGGGGGGGGTGGCTGTAGCAGCCTGTCCAGAAGTGCTGCAATGCTGTCAGGCGGCTGCAAAAACGACACCCCCCTCGGAACAGCGGCTTGTCCAGCTGGTGGGGGGGGCACGTCAGAATCAAATGATGTCGTGTCTGATAAAGTTGTCAAATATGAAGGTGCAGGCTGCATTGGCAGGTAGGTGCCTGGCTGCATTGCGGCAGGAGGCACAGCAGGTGGGGCCGCTGCGCCAAACCCCCCTCCAGGTGCCTGCCAGCCAACAGATGATGCCTCGCTGCTTTCGCTCATGAAGACCCTCATGCCAGACATTTGAACATTCTTGTACACTGACGCAGGGCCCGCTGCCGACACACCACCACCACCCGTGGGCACACCAGGCATCATGCCGCCGCCGCCGCCCCCACTCAGGCCTGGCACGCCCATGCTGCCGTATGCAGACGCAGGGCCCGCTGCCGACACACCACCGCCGCCACCCCCACTCAGGCCTGGCACGCCCATGCTGCCGTATGCAGTCGCAGGGCCCGCTGCCGACACACCACCGCCGCCACCCCCACTCAGGCCTGGCACGCCCATGCTGCCGTATGCAGTCGCAGGGCCCGCTGCCGACACACCACCACCACCCGTGGGCACACCAGGCATCATGCCGCCGCCGCCGCCCCCACTCAGGCCTGGCACGCCCATGCTGCCGTATGCAGATGCAGGGCCC
>Ga0307982_1001489_pt1 | contig 19059 bp, 14 predicted proteins | sample OrgLakmetagen989_FD_201847 | JGI IMG/M metagenome (GOLD analysis project Ga0307982, IMG submission 201847) | Saline water microbial communities from Organic Lake, Antarctica - #989 | ecosystem: Environmental > Aquatic > Non-marine Saline and Alkaline > Saline | place: Antarctica: Organic Lake... | reverse complement strand
TGTTCGAGCACGGTGCTTCTCTTGCCAAAATATCGCCCTTTCTGTTAGTTGCTAAATCCAGTCCCCCCACGGGGGGGCTCAGAAAATAAATATTTCGGGCCCTGAAAAACCCCCCTCGGGGGGGCTCAGAAAAAATAATTCGACCTCGATTTTTTTCAGCTTTCCCCCCAAAAAAAATCACCCTCCAGATGATAGCACAATCCATTTACCGATCGGTGCACTGAATGGGCGCGAAAATGCCTCATTAGAAGGCCTTCCTGTGTTCGACTAGGCTTCAAAAGACCAAGGCTCGACTTGCACGCAAGACATGATTAGTATTGAGCATGTCTCTGTCCATACTCAGTGAATGTGTTAAATACTAGGCACCTGATTGACATGAGCACCCAAGCTTTCGAGTGATGATCAGGCTCGTGTGGCTGCCGCAGCTAGGCCCAATTCCGACAAAATAATTTCGGAGTGCACGAGATACTCCATCCCGACAAAATTCATTTGAATACGTCGCGAGTGTTATAAACGAATGGGAGGAAGAAGAGAAGCGAAGAAGCGTAAGCTTACAGGAAAGTGTGAGGCACCAAGAAGCTTTCGGTGACTAATAACGTGTTCGTCACTACTTCTAGCACAATTTTGCATGGTCTCGCCTTTTCCTATAGTGACAATTGTATTAAAGTTCTGTTGAACTATCATCTCATATCTACAATCGTTGGGATGGTAGTGCGACGTTGTTCTCGTTCGCTTTGGGGGAGTGAACAACACTGGACCTGTTTTATCGGTTGCAGATATCACCGAGCACACGATCACACGATGCACTGTTTCGATTGAAGCGGCTTGATGAGTTAAGCTCAATGTACAGACCAAGGGTATTCTCCATTCCTTGAAAAGCATTGTGGTGCCCTAACTAATTTTGGCAACTTTGAAGACAGCAATCAAATGGGGTGCCACCGCAATGCAGTAAGGAGGACACCCATAGAGCCGATGGCATCATTTTCAGGCTGATGAATTAAGCTTTATATCTGATTTATGGGCTTAGTGGAAGCACCTGGCTTGGCCTAGTCTTAGCTATAAGGGCCTTATTTAGCCTTTGTTTAGCCTATGAGTATACGCCCAATTCCCCCCTGTAGTCGAGGATACCGACCGATCGGTAAATAAGGTCGATTGTTAAATTACCGTTTCTTCTACTAGCTAGCTAGCTACAGATAGACAGAAGATCACATAGATCAGATAGTAGCTACTGTATCCTGAATGGCTAAGCTTAGGTAGGGTTACAGAAGAGGCATATTGTGGAGAGGTAGACAAGAAGTAGATAACAATGCCACTGTTGGTTGGTAAGAGAGTCGCCAAGCTCGTGATATTTTCAATCCTCTCCCTGTTGTTAATTCAAGTAATACTAGCCTTATTCTTCACCTCTCGCACTGGCGATTCTCTGGAGCCGGAAGACAACCCGTTGGTACAGGAGATGCATTTCCCAGTTGGACGGAAACTGCGCGGTGCACCTCACGATGGATCACCAATAGCCAACAACCCAGTTTTAGCTGGGTTACGATTAAATGTTCACGCGCATCATCTGGTTTCTCATGATCTAGCCAAGCGCTCGTCGGATTTTCGCGAGGCTAAAGCCAAGTCAGAGCTAACAGGACAAGCTGTGACGAAAGTTAAGATTGCCAACAACTCTCGGGAGCGACTGGCTCAATTAGTCGTAGCCAATGAAAACAAAAATATGAAGTCTCCTGGTGGCTCAATTGATCACGCAGAGCTCTCCTTAACTACGGCTCCAGGACATGAGCCTGATGCATCAAGATCCACATTGTTTACATGTTCAGACGGTCTCGGTAACTCGATGCCATTTGAATTAGTTAACGATAACTACTGCGACTGCGTAGACGGCAGTGATGAATCAGAAACAGCTGCGTGTTCGGGTCTCGAATCGCGCGAGGCATCGCGCCATAGCAAACAAGGTTCCAGGCGCTGGTTCCCATCGTCTGCCGTATTTCCTATTCCCGAACCGGAAGTAGCCGCCACGTTTGCTTGCACACGTCTAGCCCCAGGCGTGCCGCCGCGACGGATCTTTCGGGGTCGTGTTGGCGATGGCGTCTGCGACTGCTGCGACGGCGCTGATGAAGCTCATGCTATTCCGTCAACCCACTGCCCCGACACCTGCAACGCACAGCGCGCGGAAGCGAAGAAAGCTTCAGAACGACTTGCTGAGGGCTTAAAAATGCGGCGCGCACGGTACGACGGAACAATACTCCCTGCAGGAACTTCGCAAGATGTTCGGAACGCAGCAAAGGTCTTAGCAAAACAATCAGTGCAAAACGGCCTGGGACTTGGCACTCTCGGAGGAGCGATGTTGGCCTTGGCTGCGAGCTGCCACCCTTTACAACGTGGCCAATTTAGGTGATTGATGGAAACGAAAATTCCGCTGTCTTACAGTAATTTAAATGTGTGTAGTTCTATGACTTTGAACTTTAGAATTGCGTTAGAGATATTGCAATCTACTATTATTCGCCAGTCCTTCATGTAACCGTGCGTTCATGCAGGTATGAGCTTTGCCCACTTGGGCGTATTACGCAGCAAGAAATCAGCCAAGAGCACAGAAGAGGCAGTCATGGCGGTGGTGGGTCTGGTGAAATTCACGTATTAGGCGAGCTATGGGCTTGGGAAACCGACAATGTACGCGATATAGATGGGAAATTGCGACTTCGTGTGTTTAGCCATGCGGGTGCACCCAGGTGCTCAGAAGTTGGTTGGGCTCGAAGCGCGGAAGTATTACTCAGTTGCGGACCCGCCGACGCTTTGATAGGCGCCGAAGAACTTGAGACGTGCCATTACTCGTTTGAGCTCGAGACTCCTGCCGCTTGCGAAAGTTGAGGCTTTCTTCGCTTTTCTTCAAAGCGATGGCCGATAATGCGATGCACTTGGCAGCATGTTCTTGCAAAAGCTGAAATTTCCGACGATCTTATCTACAGGAGTGACATGGTATTATTCGTCAGGCCTTTCAGTTTTGGCATGGTGCTATTCGGCAGGCCATGCGGATTTTTTTTTGAAAAGAACTTCGAGTTCACCATTTTGGCATTTAATTGAGCAATGTTGCTGACAATTCAGCAATTGTGCTAGTGCTACGATTACCATTAAAACGTCGTCGTCGCTCAAACGAAACACTGGCACAGCAAGTATGTAACACGTTTGATAATTGCTAGACCCACGCAAGCCGCCGCGCTGTAGAAAGTAGTAATCTAGTCGCCACTTTCGACTGCGCAACCGCACAACGAAGCCAGCACTTTGCTGTACAAATGTTTGAGGCAACGGGACAACGCTGTTCTCGGCAGGTGAAATTTCTGGTGTTGAGTTAAGAACTACGCCGTCTACTGAATGAGGAACATTGGGAGAGACAACTACTTACTCTTCTGTCATCTATAAGGGCGGAGCCTTGCCGCTAGTGCCCGATTAGTGGCCCAAATATAATACTTCTAGCGAAGCATCCCTCGAAGCATCCCTCGTTTTCAAATTTTGCGATAATATGTACGTCATATAAGTATAGAAACTCCCTTTAAAAAAGCGCCCATATCCATCATTTTCTTTCCGGTATTTCCCTCAGTCCTCGTAAGCCACAGGCGCTCTTCGGTAGCCTCCGTCCTCGCTCGGACAACCCAGGAGTTGAAATGAATTTCTTTCTCGTTTCCTGTCCCATTTCCGAGCAAAGTTACTTCCTCCTTTAATACTACTGCGCTCCCTGTTATGCTCAACTCACTGACTTTTATTGCCGCCATGAACTGATGTCTATTGCGTGGTACTCGCGTTATCAATTGTTTTTGTGTACACCGTGCCTAATATCTATCTTACCAGATACCAGAAGCAGTGAAATCAATTTCTTTCATCTTGCATGTAAGGCAAGAATCTAACTTCTCTGCAGTTCTTTTTAGCCCCTCAAAGAGGGAGTAGTAATGTCAATCTTAATCAAATTCTTAAATTGTGATAGTTCTGAGCCACGTATAAGAATGCTCAAAACGAAAAGCATCTTCACTAGCACATCACACCTGCCCTCTAGATTGTTGTTGCTGCGGGCGTCTCCTTTTCTCCTCCTTCATAAGTTCAGGGTGAAGGCATGCAATAACAATCATAACGACGCCTTCAACAACCAAAAATGTCCCCGTCATTATCCCCAACCAATTTTCGTCAACATCTCCAGATCCTGGGCCGGCCTCCATACCGAACTGCAGTAGTGCTATGAATATTAAGAAGAGGCCACGAGAAATGGCCGAATACAAAAAGCCGAAATTCTGTGACGAGGAGCAAAAGACGATGCAATTCATTTTGAGTAAAAGATTATTAAAATACTCAATATACAATACAACATCGATCAGACATCAGTCAATCATCTTGCTAACCTTGCGGTAGAAACCACCACAACGCTCCTCGATCTCTTCATACCAGCACCCGCAATGCGAACACTCGTAAACTGATAGCAGTAGTGCAAAAAGAAGGGAGTATACTGCTACAAAAGCCGTATCGGTGTCCTCTACTCCATCGACGTTTGTCAGCGTAATTATCGCTGTAACCATGGTCAGAATAGCCAGAGCTTCAGTGACAATACCAAAAGTTATATGAACGCATAAAGGACTGTGTGGACCGAACAGTCCACAGCATCCCAAACACCTAGAGAAATAAGTACATTGTTAATAAATGATTAGGCCTTCAGACCGAGGCAATCTTTATTTTTCTGATAATTATACTCATGACTGTGTTTTCTTGCCATCGCAACGTAGACCTGTTGTACCAATTGCACACAAGTAGAAGACAACAGAAGCCGCAACATCAGAATAAGTTGGGTTGATTCCTTATCTTATGCAAACTCATCATGATATGTGGTGAAGCCGTGCAACTTCACTGACATGTCAGTTGTATGCGCCTCTGCTTAATTTAGATCAACAAGAAGAGGCACAGCAGCTCCACAGCTCCACTGACATTTTGTTGTGAAGGATTCTGACCCGTGGTGCCACATTCTAATACATGTTGTTCTGGCGTCAATAGTTCATAAAGTAATGGCTGCAGCTGAAAATTATGATAGCCCACGAGATGAGGAGTTGGCTTCACCTCATTTGAAGGCAGTCGAAGAAGAATTGGAAGGAAACGCTAAATTATACAGAAGGTTCACGGGTTCGTCGTGGGACCCAGTTCATCTAAGACTTGTGCGAAGTGACTTGTTTGTAGAAAAGAAATCGTCGCTAGTTCGCCATGGAATGCGCCTAAAGCGCAAACCAAATGGAAGTTCCGAGAGAATTAACATGGAAGACTGCGGTTTAGTTGAACTTCGAAATAGATGCGTGTACCTCAACCTTCCAGATCGAGAGAGAAGGAACGCTAGAAGAACTTTTGGCATGACCCCATGGACCCCCGACGAGAAGGTAATATTTAAATTTAGCACTCGCGATGAAGCAGCCAAATGGAAAGCGCGCCTTTACGAGGCATCAGTGCATTCTGCAGCTTTCCGTAGGCAGGAGAGGGACGAGTGCAAAACTAACATATGCAAATCATAAACGTTTTATGTCAGACGTAAAGGTATTTCGATACCTACGACTTCGCTTTCGTGCGAAGTCCAATCGTTTTCTATTATTATAACAAAGCAAACGTAAAGAAATCAAGCATAGGGCCTAATCTCGTAACAATCATGCTCACAGCTTTAAAAAAAAACAGTGCTGAAGGGACGTGAAAACAAAAACAGTTGTGTACATAATTTCATTCTGATTCATTGTACTGGCAGGCTAATGAGTTCACTGGCAGCTAGCAGGCGACTCGAGACCTATTTGAATTGAGTCCATTGCCTTGCTTCTTATTTCTGATATCCACAATACGCCTTGGGTGCATAGGAAAGGGCTTTAAAATCATAAATTATTTAGAAAAAAAAGAGGTGCGTTTACTTCACTTGGATTTCCGATTAAGATCTCTCATATTTTCTATGAATTAGGAATCAATGGGCCAATAACAGCAACATTTCACACAAAAGAACCAGACGCCATACCTGCACAACAACAACGGACATATAACTTTTAACCTCCAAAGGCGGTATCGCGGGTCATGAGAAAAAAATATGCAATTATCGATGTTTAACGCAAGCAGGATAAACAGAGGCCGGAGCTGAAGTGGAGGCTAGGCCTTAGCTAAGAAGCTTGAATGCTCTCATTTGAAGCCGGGCTTGCGTTGGCGGACTTGAAGTTTGGCAGCGAGCTCTTTACCCGCGCCTTCAATCATGCCTGGATCGCAATGCGCTAAAGCAGGCACACTGCTGCTGCTTTGACTGACTTTATTTTCACCGCTGTCGACGCCGCCATCTTCGTTCGTGCCATTACCATCGTTTCTAAAATGGCTACTGCTGCTGCCTCCATAGCTGCTGCTATCGCCATTGCTACCACTGCTACCTTTCTTACCCTTCTTGGTTTTGCCGGTAGGCTCAACCGCTGCTGGTGGCGTTGAATCCATCGCAGCCACACGCGGTGCCACCAAAGGCTGAGGGTGGCTCGAAGCACGACAATTATTACTGCCAGGCTGCTGAGGAAGCGTAGAATGATTTACTTCCTCATTTTGTGTGCCAATTTGCAAACGTGGAGGCAGCGCTATACCGCCATTTCCACTCGCTACTTCAGCTGTGGCCGCTTCGGCGGCAGCTGCCGCCGCCGCTGATCTCACTGACTCTGCGAGAGACGCCGTCGGGTGCGCTTCCACGTTCGCGCGGATACGGTTGCCGGTTTCTTGCAGCTGCTGCTTGCGTTTGAACTCCGCCACCTTCCAAGCCACCCCGTCGTCCCACAGCTTGCGGGTCAACAGGCACGCGTCGGTGCTCAGAACCACACCCTGTAAAGACAGAAAGAGCTTGTGCACTTCCCGCCCCGAAAAGCCTTCGGTTTGCAACGCTAGGTCCGCTAAAGCGCGAGGCACGTCCAAATCGGGTGGGGGGCCCACGGGCCGCGGCGGCAGAGGCCGGCAAAGCTTCAACACACGCCCTGCAGCCGCGGCACTTAACCCTACGCGTTGCCACACGCTGCTTTGCTTCCACACGAGCTTGGCGTCCAAGGGGGCGAGGCAGTCCCGGTAGTAGAGTTCGTTGAGCCGTTGTCGCTCGGCGAGGCCTGGCAGCGGCACATGGATCACCTGCAAACACGTTCAAAAATAACACCGTACATGTAGAGATGCATAAGCCTCGGTCTAGAAAAGAGAAAATGCCTTTCATCAGGCAATTCGGGCACTAAAAATATGAAGAATTAACTGCCTGTTTTCCTCTAGTTCGTCGTACCTCGTCCATGCGGTCCAGCAGTGCTTCGTCCAGATCCGACGGCCGGTTGGTGGCCAGCACCAGCATGAACTGCGAGCTCTGCGCGCCCGTGTGGTACAAAAAGGTGTTGAGCACGTTTTGGGCCACTTCACTGACCCCCGAGGCCGCGCGGCGGTCTGGCAAGGCAGCTTCTGCTTCGTCGACAAATAAGAGCAAGCCTCGGGGCGAGGCGTTGGCCCATGCCAGCAAAGCGTGCACCTGAAAGGCAGGGGGGGGGGTGCGGGGAGAGAAGGAAGAGAAAACATGAGGGTCATGAAAGGACTCGATCCAAGCGTGCATGCATCTACGAAGGCGTATCGTTCGACCGGAAGACGATCGAACATGAAGGGTAGGAAAAGGGGAGGCGAAAAGAGGCAACGAGGCAAAAGGGGGCGATCAATTCGTATATTTATTTTTGCACGAACAACGTACCTCTGAGACCGCGCTGTGGCCTAAGGGACCCAAATCACCCCCGGACATGACGGCATAATCCAGACCGGAAAGCGCTGCAATGCGCCGAGCCACCTGGTATGGAGATGCAAAGTAAGCGCGCAGGAAACACGAGAGGGGTAAAGTTAGGAAGATAAGGAGAGGGGCAACGAAGGGAATCCTGCACACACACTTCTGAAGTTTCTACAACGAGGGGAAATTCACAGCATGTTTGTTCGCTATTCTACCCTATTCATTGCACGCAAATCTCCAACTAACCAGCAAATAATCATGGATTTTGCTTCCTCTTTAGCTTCTCCTTACCATGGTTTTGCCCGTCCCTGGAGGGCCGTACACTAACAAATGCCGCAGGGGCGCACTCCGCGAATGGGCTCGGGCCACGGACAATGCTAGGCCCCCCACACTTTCCCGCAGCGAGGGGGCAAACACGATGCCGTTGAGCACGGCCTCTTCCAGCCCCACCGACGGCAAGGTGCCCGTGACGCTCAGTCTCAGCTGCTCCCACAAACCTCGAAACGCGGCCAGCACGAACGCGAGCGCGCCTCGCAGCCCACTCTGGCGGCTGGTTTCTCGGACGAGCGCTGGTTTGGACAGCCGCTTCGCCAGCAGCTTCCGCAGCAAGAGCGACCCTTCCCGAGCCGTGAACCAGCCCCCCAGGAGGAGCACCAGCGACGCCAGCACTCGAGCCAGGTCCTGGGGCTGCGACGCGAGGTGTGTTGCGCCCTTGCCCAAGGACCAAAACGCTAAGGCAATGGCGTCCCGCGCGCGCTCCAAAGCTTCTTCGCCCTCGGCCCGAATCGCACGCAGTTTGACGTCTTCGTTCAGGCGAGCCAGGGCGGCGTCTTCGGTGGTCTTGGCGACGGCGGACTCGAGCTCGGTGGAAAGCACGTCTTGCAACCGCGCTCGCTCTACTTTGGCCTAGTGTTACGGTGAAATGAAAAGGAGGCAAGAAGCAACTCCGAGTAATGTCCAAGGAAGGTAAACGAAGACCGACATAACACTCGTAAGGAAAGATTAAGAGGTACGAAACGAGACGGTGAAAAGAGCTCGAAGGCAAACGAATGGCAGTCCTTACATGCTATACGAAAGCTTTTTAATTGTATCATTCTCATCTCATTCACCTGGGCATCAAGGAGCTCAAGCTCAACGCGGCGGCGGTGAAGCTCGGCAGCTCGCGTGGCGTTCTCCAACTTCTCAATCTCGTCCTCGGACGCGCGCCTGCTCCGTGCGGAGTGAAATCAACACGTGCATCATGAGCAAATTATGCATTCACAGGGAAATAGAGAAAGAGACAGAAAACGAGGTGTCTTTGAAAGATTTTGAAAACACATTCAAGCGCAAAGAAGAACCCAGAAAGGTCCCAAAAATAACATCGGAATTCGCACGCATCAGTAGGTACCTCAGCGCAAAGTCGCGTGCTGCGCCTTGGTCCGTCTCAGCGGCATGCTTCACGCTCATTCTGGCTTGGGCGGCCGCTAATTTCTCGTTCCATCGGCTTGCTACAATGGTGCCCACTTCGCGCTTGGTGGTGGCCAAAGTTTCGTAGTGGTGGGTCCACGCTTCCGAAGCTTTGCGGTCGAGGCGCCGCTGCGCCGCCGTGCGCCATTCTTGAATAACAGCATGCCCAGTCGCCCGCTTGTTGGAGGCATGGGGGAGGCCTAGGGCGAGGATGCCGCCGTCGATGGCTAGACCGGTGGCGGCCATGGCGGCGCCGGCGCGCGCGTAAGTGTCGGCGGCTTTCGCCGACAAGTGCCGAGCCACTTGCTTGGTGGCCCCTTGCATGCGGACCAGGAGCTGAGTGGCCGCCAGCGCATGCATGAACACCACCGCTTGCTCCACTACACGCACGCTCTGCGGTTTGCCGTTACCATTCCTGCCGCCGCTAGGGCCAACGGGCACGAGCCGCGTCCGCACCAACTCTTCGGAGTACAGAGGCGCCAGCGCTGCCTCGGCATCGGCGGGTAAAGCGCCCAAGCGGTAGCGGTGGTCCACCGTGTCCAGCGTGAATTGAAACCGTTTCAGAGGCACAAGAGGCAGCGCGACCAGGCTTTTCTTCGGGTCAAAAGAAGGGCCATCGGATGCTTCGACAAACGCACTCCAATCTGCGCTGCTGCGACCGTTTAAAACGCTGCTGCTCGTGCCAGTTATAGCATCCTTGCTCTTCGCGCCTACACTTACAGTATCAGCTGGACCGCTACTCGAAACAGCTACGGCAGCGACTGCAGCAGACTGGCTTGCTTCTGCCTGGAGCCGCACAGCATCCGCCCGTGCGGCTATGGCCACCTCATTAGCCTTCTGAGCTGCTGATTCCGCTGCCACTTGCGCTGCAACCAACTCTGCTCGTTTCTCGCTTCTCAAACGATTGGCCTCTTGCGCCGCAGCGTCTTCATCTTCCATGTTGTTGCTGTCATCAGGGATGGGCTCCCCGTCCGCATCTACCTTGTGCAAATTGTCTTCCCGGACCAGCTTGAGCTTCTGCGTGGGGTCATCAAGCTTCACGGAGTAAAGGCCTGAGGTCGCGTTGTGTTTGACCACCGCGCCCTGTAGACCGTTCAAATGCGCGGCTGACACCAGCCCGCCCAGCTGCACGCGGGCCCCAACAGCGTCAGCGCCCCATCCTGGCTTGCTGCTGCCAACCGTGTCTGCAGCTGCGGTGGAGGCTGCTGCTGCTGCGGCTGCGGCCTCAGCTGTGACTGCGGATGCCGCAGTGGCTGCCTCAGCAGCTTTTGTAGCAGCATCAGCTTCGGCTGCAACAGCTTTCTTCTCCGCTTCCGCTGCTGCTGTTGCGGCCTTGGCAGCCGCGTCTTGGTTGGCAGAGGCTTGAGCCGCCGCTGCTGCCGCTGCTTTGATTTCGTCGTCTTGGGCCTCGTGCGGCAGCCTTAGTTGGGGCGACCCCGAGGGGCCTTCTTGCGCTGCCGCCAGCTCTAGAGCAGCCCGAGCCGCGGCTTCGCGCCCTGCCCGAGCAGCAGTAGCGCGCGCCCGGCTCGTGGCCTGCGCGGCTGCAGCCGCAGCGTCCGCTTCCCGTGTGTACGCAGCGCGGCGTTCAGAGGCAGCAGCCGCGCTCGCTTCGGCGATTCTAGCCCGGGCTGCTTCCGCTGCCGACGCCCTTTCACTGGCCGCTTGAGCCAAGCTGGCATTCCCAACGACTTCCGCTTGCATGGTGGCCAGCGCGGACGCTTCCCGGAACGCGCCCAGGTCCGCCTGTGCAATGGCAGCGCGCTCGGCCCAAATCCGCTCTTCCCTTTCGCGGCGGTTTGCTTCTCCGCGCTGCCACGACGCTTCGTCCGCCGCTTTTCGCGCGTTTTCCGCGAGCACTTCGGCTGCGGCTGCGGCTTTGGCGGCGTCGCGGTCCGCTTCAAGCTCTGCTTCTCGCAGCGCTTCGGCTTCGGCGAGCGCCGCTGCTTCTGCTTTGAAGCGCTGGTCTGCGTCGGCTGCTTGCGCTTCCAAAGCGGCCATCCGTTGCTCGTAGTCAGCTTCCAGGTTCACTTGTTCGCCCGCTAGTATGCCCGAGGATGAAGACGATGAGGTCTCGTTGAAGCCGAGCAGTGCTTGTGCGTAGGCCGGCGCTTTGGAAGCTGCTTCTGACGCGGTGTGAAGGCGCTCCAATACAGTAGTTTGTGTTTCCATCGCCCAAGCCTGGGCTCGCGATGGGAATGCCATCGCTGAAGCTTGCGTTTCAATCGCCCATTCCTGTGCCAACGTAGGTAACGCTACTGCTGTGGCTTGGGCACTAGCTGCCCATTTCTGTGCTTGTGATGGCATTGCCGCTGCTGTGGTTTGGGCACTAGCTGCCCATTTCTGTGCTTGTGATGGCATTGCCGCTGCTGTGGTTTGGGCACTAGCTGCCCATTTCTGTGCATGAGAGGGCATTGCCGCTGCTGTGGCTTGGGCACTAGCTGCCCATTTCTGCGCCTGAGAGGGCATTGCCGCTGCTGTGGCTTGTGCGGCAGCGGCCAAGTCTTGTGCTCGCGATGCGACTTGGTTCGGCAGCTCTGCAGCCCGAGCCCACGAAGCAGTTGCCGTGGCGACTGTCGCGTTGACTGCCCATTCATGGGCTGCGCTCGTTTGCACTTTTATCTTGGCCGCGGTTGACTCTGCAGTACCAGCTACAGTGCTCGCCGCCTCAGAAATGGCAGCGGCATACAAGTCAAAGATGCTCTCGGGTGCAGCTGTGGGCGTTGCATCAGCAGCAGCGGCAGCAGTCGTGTCGGTTGATGCAGGCGCATCATCAGTAGCTCCATCAGCATCAGTAGTAGCGGTCTTGATTTCGTTATCCGATGCCGTTGCTTCCGGAGGTTCGGGCCCATATTTGGCCACGAGGCCGGTGAATGCTTTGGCTCGGCTGCTTGAAGATCCGCCAAAACGCGTAACCACGTCATCGACGCTGGCTACCTTGGCCGCCAAGCCATGGAAAGTGTAGAATGCGATCAGCCGCTCTTTGAACGCCAGTTTTTCGGATTCAGGGTTGCTACTAGAACCTCCCGCTGAGTCGTTTGCTTTGGTAGCTGGGTTGGACGCTGCCGCTGCTGCTGCTGCATCAGCCGCTTTTTTATTTGCTTCAGCTGCTGCCTCTGCTTTTTCTTTTGCTACTGCTTTGGCAAGGCGCGTTGCTTCTGCCTGAGCTTGGGATTCTGCAGCGGCTACTTGCGCGGCTTGGGCAGCGGCTTCGGCCGCCTCAGCTGCTGCAGCTGCTTGCGCCAACGCCTCGGCCTCTTCCTGGGCCCACGCCTTGGCGGCTGCTTCCTGAGCCACACGCTCGGCCTCTTCTTCAGCAGCTATCCTGGCCGCTGTGTCAGCTTCCTGCTGGGCTTGAGCTTCTGAAGCCGCGCGCTCGGCAGCCTCGGCGGCGGCTGCTTCTTGAGCCAGCTGTTCCTTGTAGTCAGCTGCGGCCTGCAGTGCAGCCGCAAGCTCGGCCTGAGCCTCCGCGTCCGCTGCTGCCTGCGCGCTTGCAGCTGCGGCAGCTGCGGCTTGGGCGTCAGCATAACCATTGTCAGCATTGATACCAGCACTACCACCAGCTGCGAGCGCCTCTGCCAGTGCAGCTGCTTCCGCTTCAGCGCTAGCGGCAGCCATGGCCTCGGCAGTGGCGGCCTGAGCACGCTCGGCAGCCAGACGCGCGGACTCGACCTGCGCAGCAGCCTCCGCGATGGCCTCCGGTGGAAGGACGCTCGCGGCTAATAAAGCATCCGCCTCTTCTTCAGTCATTGGAGTACTAGCAGCAGCCTCAGCATCCGCATTTCCTGCTTCCATTCTACCAATCATGGCCTCGGCTGCGGGTGCCAACGGAACAGCACTAGCATCTCCTTCGTGTAATATCGATGAGGTAGCGGTTGCTTCAGCTGCGGCTGCGGCTTTAGCGAGGGCAATCTTTTCCTTCACAGTAAGTTTACCAGGTACTGCAGGAGGTGCTGCTGCTGCTCCTACTCCTCCTCCGCTACCACCAGAACCACCAGCTGCTGCCGCGGCCTTCGCCCGCGCAATTTTTTCTTGCACCGTCTCCTTAGCTCTAGGAGAAGCTGCTCCTCCTGTTGCCGTTGTAGGTGCTGCGTTCGTCGTCGCACTAGGATCTTCGCCAGCAGCTGCACTTGCAGCGGCGGCAGCTTTGGCCATGGCAATCTTTTCTTTCACTGACAAACCTGCCGTTGAGGTGGCTGGCGTCGCGCCACCACTCGAAGCAGCAGCTGTTGCTGCCGGAGCGTTCTTGCGAGCGGCAAATTTCGCTTTCACGGCTTCTGCTCGCATTTGCGCTGCTGCGTCGGTGCTTGCGTCAGCAGCACCTAGAAAGACAAGAAAGAAGTTGCACGAGCTTTACGAATCGAAATGTTGTATGTCTCAACATTTATAAGAGCTATGCCTAATGATGAAGATTCAATTCGTTACCTTCTGATGGAAAATCGGCACCAGCTAAATTGTCGAAAACATTGGCTGCTGCTGCTGCCGTTGCCTCTTGCTCAGCTTGTACTCGCGCTATTTCTGCCTGCTGAGCTGCAGCAGCCGCAGCTACCTCCTCTTGCTCTTTCTTAACACGAGCTTCCTCCGCGTCTTTCGCCGCTTTTGCTGCTGCCTCTTGCTCAGCTTGTTCTCGCGCTATTTCTGCCTGCTGAGCTGCAGCAGCCGCAGCTACCTCCTCTTGCTCTTTCTTAACACGAGCTTCCTCCGCATTTTTGGCCTCTAGAGCTTCTAGCTCAGCTACTTCAGCCTCGAAGCGCTCAAATTCTTCGAGTTCCGCCTGCAGTTTAGCGGCTGCAATTGCTGCCTCGTCCTAGGATTCAAGGCAACATGAAACCGTTAATGATGACAGCCTTGAGCTAGGCTTAGGAAGGGAAACATCATTATGCAAACGTACCTCGATTTGCGGCGCGACATGCCTCAGCCCTAGTGCGAGGACGCATGCTACGGTTAAAAGCCGCATCGACCAAGGAGGGGCTATTGCAGGACAGCTGGTGTGAGGTGTAGTGGTAACTTTCAAACTCAATTCCGGTGAACGGAGCGCTTTTTAAACACGTTTCTCCTAATATAGTACATATGATGAATATGAACTTGTCTGAAAAATGAAACACCTCAACACCTGATAAAAGTGATAAGGCGAGATCTCTTGTATGAACTCGGATTCTGCTTTCGGGATTGGCCATTTTTGCTTTTTAAACCGACTTTCTTAAACTTGACTCGAATTAGGAACCGGATTTACGAGCACATCTTTCATAGGACAACTGGTATAGGTATAGGTTATAGGTAAGAGGGACAGATAACAGATATCAATTATAACATCTCGCTTCCAGTTCCATGGATGCCCTGCCGAGACCCGCGCAGTGCCGGGTCGGCATGGTAGGGGGACGCGCGCAGCACTTCCTTCACAGCGGCTTCTCTTTCTCGGGACGCGCGCGCAGCTGCAGCCCCACCACCGGACGCGGACCCGGCCCCGCTTCGCCCGTTGCCGCTGCTCGAAGGGCGCACCCCAAAGATCGACGGCGGCATTTTCACTTTGGGAAAGCCGTTTGCAGCCGCACTGTTGCCGTCGTTGCCGTCCCTGTCGTCACCAACATCTGGCCGGCTGCCATTACTGGTAACGTCCCCATGTTCGTGGCCAAGTTCAGTGCTGGACGACGAGGGCGCAGAGGTAGAGCCGCGCGTTGCTGTGTCTGTCGATGGCTGCTGTTGATGCTGTGGTGGTGGTTTACGGCCCGTCACTTGCAAGCGTTTTCGAGTGAGGTCGTGCCACTGCTTGTCGCCAGCGTCGGCACCCGAAGTGTATTCACAGCCGTGCAACTTTCGGGTCGCATCGTAGCCGAAAATCGTTGCGTCGAAGTACGCGTCGTATCTGTAGAGTACGTATCGGCAAGAAAGAGAACGTGAAAGCAAGTGGATGACAATAATGGCATGACATTAAAAAAACAAACAATAATGGCTCAACATCAAAAAATGGGCAGACCATAACTGTACGATGAAAAAGAGAGAAAGATATGGTCGCAACAAGGGATTATGAAGGTGAAACAGTTGAGGTGGTAGAGTAATATCAAATGTTCAAAGTTAGCAAAGAAAACGAGGCTTTTCAACCCGCAGTGCCAACCTGTACGAATACAGCTGAAGTGTAATGCCCACGTCGTCTTCTGAGTGCACTAATCGATGGACGGCTAAGTTGTTACCATCTGCTGTCGGTGCTGAGCTCGGCCCACTTCCACTCAAAAGCTGTGACGTCGACGAGGTCTTGCTCGACGAGGAGGAGGAGGAGGGAGATGCAACAACACCTTTGGCCCGTGTTTTTCGGCTGCTCTTGCTGCCGCTTCGGTTGTTGCTAGCGCTGCTGCTGCTATTGCTCTGATGGTTGCCAGGTGGCCAGGCGCTTGACGCGTCGACTGAATGTGGACCGTGGTTGTGACCTAAGGATGAGGGTGAGGAAGACGGCCCTGCGGGAGGCATCACGACAGTCGGCCGAAGCAAGGATTCGACAGAAGCGGCCACTGCACGCTTGTCTTGCGGTGATGCCGCGGCGGCGGCTGCAGCCGCTGCTTTCTTTGTAGCGGTCGCCTCTGCTGCTGGCGATATTGTTGAAGATGATGCTGTGGTAGCATTTGAAGAAGCCCCGGGGACAGCTGGCAAGGAAGCTCGCGGTGACACCGGTGTTGTGTTTGCATTTGCAGGAGCAGCCGAATCAGGAGACTGGTGCACATTCCCAGCTTTACCTGGTGACTTGCGGACCAGAATCGGGCTGGGCTGGCGCTGCCTCGCTCTTTGCTGATTACCGCTGCGGCGACCATTGCTCCTGCCGTTGTAACTGCCTTCACCCTCATTGTCGTCGTCGTCATCGTCGTCGTCTTGATCGCTGGAAGCTTCCTCGCTGCCACTGCCTTCGCTGCTGCCTTCCGCGATGGGCGGTCCTGGCACCGCCTTCCTAGCGTTGTTGTTGCCGTTGTCCGTGCTGCCGCCGCTGCGCATGGCTTCCAGCAGCGCTTCTAACTCGGCGCGTTCTTTGGCCACGGCAGCGATTTTCTGGGCGGCAGCGCCTGCGTCCTTGCGGCACTTGCGGTGAGCGGCAGACAGCAGAGCTTCGGAAGCAGCGTAAGGGTCGTTGTCGCTGCCGTTGCCATCATTGTCGTCGTTGCCGCTACTGCCTGGACGCGTTGTCCTGGTCAGCGCTTCTTGCAAAGCAGCCAGCTCTGAGTCGTTTTCGTCGTCTTCTTCTCCTTCTTCGTAGTCGTTACCATCTCCATTAGCTTTATTCGTTGGCGACAGTGTCGCACGAGAGGCAGCATACTGCTTCAAGAACGATGGCTCCACCTGATGAAAGGGCAATGAGTAACGCCAATGATCCATGAAACGCAATGAAAAACAACAATGTCACTACCATTAAGACGATAGGGGAAATAGTCGTAACAGAAGGAGATGGCGACATTCAGTAGACAGGGAACTGCAATACACTGCGACAATATTGCAATGTACGGCTGCATTCATTCAACACCATGCACGCATATACATATGTACCGGTTTAGCAAATTCTGCGTCAGCGCGTTTCTTCGCTTCGAGGCGCTGCACTCGTCCAGCCATCGCCAACAACCGGTGTGCTAGCTGACCATCATCGCCATCACCGTCTCGTTCGTGCGCTGACAGTGCGTCATCGCCATCGTCGTCGTCATCATAGCGCAAATAGCCGGCAGCACCACCACTTTGTGCTGAGTGCACGCCGAGACCTCCGTCCATCTTGCTCGTGAGCAACACCTCGTTAGAGGACGAAACGGAAGCACGCGCCTTGCTGCTGCTGCTGCTCTTGGGCGATTTGTGCCCTTTTTGCTTCCGGAGCTTGTCTCTCAATTTGCGGTTCTCCGCCGAGAGCTTGGCGTTTTCGACTCGAAGCCCTCGTGTGTAAGCGTCTCCGGCACTGCCTTGAGGTATAGGCACCGCATCCAGAGCGGCCATCTGAGCAGCCACATCAGCCTCAATACCGCTGTTGCTACTGCTACTGCCGGCATAGGTGGCAGACGTTCGGTAACCTCCTCCGCCAACTCCTCCTACTGCACCACCATAGAGAGATGCAACTGCTCCTGAATCAATACCAAGCCGCTGCTGCTGCCCTGCTGCTGCTGCCGCGCCGGCCAGAAGGGACGCGGCGTCTTGGCCGTTGGGGGCACCCGACGTGGCCTGCCTCAGAGCCGCCTGCAGAAAGTTCACCTGCTTCTTGAGGCGCGCAATGTCGCGGTGAGCGCGCGCGAGGAGCACCGAGTCGTCCACCATTTCGTTGGCATGCACCCGCGCCATGACCTGTGGGAGATAGGGAGAGAAGGAGTTAAAGGAAATATTTAAATGTCGCACAAGTCCAAACAAAACATGAAATTTTGAAGGCGCTCAAAACCAAAAGGATAGATGGAGATTGCCACATTGTTTTGCGCGCAGGAAGTAAGGAGAGTTTCAATTGACTTCAATGACACATGAAAAGTAAACATTGAGTAACGCTCTCAATTACCCGGCGGGCGCGGTCGGCAAACTTGAGGGTGGTGATCGACTCGTTGGCGTGGGAGCTGCCGGGCGCCACACACGCGACCACGACGGTGCGGGTGCTGCCTCCGAGGGAGTCCTGCAGCAAGCGCGTTAGCTTCGAGTTGCGAAAGGGCACGTGGGTGCCCTGAGGCACTTTTCCCGAGCCCACGTCAGCGAGCACCGCAATCACGTTGCCGAGGCACGAGAGCGACTTGTTGATCGAGGTGAGCTCCTGCGATTTTCAGAGGTAGCCAGAGGGGGCAACACACGAACAGGTCGATGATAAATACAAAGAAATTGTGAGAGGAAGGGAATATGGAATATTATCTCCGCTTCACACGAATAAACAAAGCAAAACACTCGAAAAAGCAAAGAACAAATTCCTAGTACGCCCCTGTGCACGTATACGTGTTCAATTACGACCCTGCGTGTACCGCCAAGTGCCGTTTGCTCATCGCCGGCGCATCTTTCGCCACGTTCATTTTTTCGCTACCCGCCAAGTCTACGAGGCTGAGCTTCGCGCGGCGCCGGATAGTGACCATGCCAACGTTGCCGCCATCCTCTTCGTCGTTGTGCGCAGCTGCAGGTGTGCGCTCCGTTGACTCGACCAAGAGCTGCAAAATGGCGTGGCTGCGGCTCGACAACTGAGGAAAAACATTACATGGAAAGATTAGTAGCGGTGATATTAGTACGACGGGGGCTGCAAGGAGCAGGCGGAGACAACGTCGCTCGCCTGATTCCATGTCCATCATGATGATTTTTCTTGTTTCCATAAATTGGTTCACAAGAACGTTGAGAAAGCATGCAAATTTGAGATCTCGTCACCTCGTTGTATTCGGTGGCCCGCACGGCTCTTGCTTGGGCGCCGAACCGCAGCAGCGCCAGCACGTCCTCCACCGCTTCCACGCGATACGACGACAAGCCCGACACGAAGAGCTCCCCTTGCGTGCCCTTGCCGTCCCCGCCATTCGCGTTGTTGCCGGGCGTTTCTCGAATGTGGAGGGCATCCCCTTCGCCGTTCAGGGCAGCCGGTGACAGCAAATCGTGCAACTGCTCGTTGTAGATTTGAAGCATCGAACAATGCACAGAGTAGTGGAAACTCCCCGCATCGCCCTCATCATCATCGTCTTCGTAATCACTGCCATCTTGTTCGTCACCATCGCCACTGCCCTGTCTTCTTTTCCCACGAGACTGCAAGTTGAGGGCGGCAGCGCTAGCACTGCGGCTGTTGAGTTCTTGGAACAAAGCATGAACGCTCCTCGGAATCACGCCCCAATCTGGATCAGAATCCTGAGAATTACCGCGCGCTGATCTAGATGACGACGAAGAGCCACCCGCAC
>Ga0307982_1001487_pt1 | contig 19066 bp, 5 predicted proteins | sample OrgLakmetagen989_FD_201847 | JGI IMG/M metagenome (GOLD analysis project Ga0307982, IMG submission 201847) | Saline water microbial communities from Organic Lake, Antarctica - #989 | ecosystem: Environmental > Aquatic > Non-marine Saline and Alkaline > Saline | place: Antarctica: Organic Lake... | reverse complement strand
TTGCTGAATGGCCTAACATGACATCACCCGCGATCGAGCGAGTAAAACTGAAAAACAGATAAAAGCTTCAAGGATGGCGGGACTGGTGCTAACTGAAAACTTCCCGCCTGACTAATGTAGCCTACAACACCACCGTGATAAACTGGAATAGGCTTCGCCGACGGAACTTGATGAGCCGAAGTTTCTCCGTGTGTTGATTGTCGCAGTAAACAAGCACCACAAGAATCCCGCCAAGAGCCTGTGAAATATCAGTTGCCGTATCATTTTGTGGTCGCTGAATGGGAAGAGAACTCAGTCATGCATAATAATCGGCTGCTCAGCAACGGACAGTGGCAGCAGCCCCTGTACAGGGCTTCCCCAATACATGCAGCGGCAGGCCTGAATATCTCTCAGAAGTGTTGCATTGCGCTGCAATTGACTGAATCACGGTTTGCCCCATGTAGCTGCTCACTTGTTGAGTCATTGCCGAAATTAATCACTGACGCAGTGCGTTTTGGTCTCATACAGTAACTGCGTCAAGCCCTCTTCATGAAACCCGCTTCTGACTGTTGCACCTGGCTGAGGCGCAGCAAGGCAAGCCACAAAGCGAAACGCCATAAAGCAGAACGCCAGGCAGCCCCAATGTATGATCATGTGAATTGAACAGTCGGGCCTCATCTCGTCGGGCGCGAGAGACACCCCCCTGCATACCTGTCTCTGCGCCACTTGGCAGGGATGAGCCCCCGCGCACCTCTTGTGCACACACCCTACCTGTTGATGTAGCTCCCCTTCACCTGCTGAGATCACCTCCACTCCGGCTTCATGCTTTCATCGCTTGGGGGGGGGTGCACAGCCTTTGTTAGGGCCATGCTGCGAGCAATGCGTTTCACGAACATGGGCGCGTCGTGCACCTGCGGCTTGAAGGTGCACGCCTGCAGCTCAGCCCGCGATGTCTCCAGCCTTGCCAGCCTGGTGCGTTTTTCGGCCACTGCAGCCGCCTCAGCCACACGGCGCACGTAGTTTTCAGGGTCGTCTTGGATACGCAGACGCCCCCCAGCGGCAGCAGACAGCGGGTTGATGGCGGGCTTGAATGTGGCGCCGTCCAGCTCCTCCTGCTCAGCTCGCAGCCGCATGAGGCGTACTGCAGTCTCCCGCTTCAAGGCGTCTCCCACGCTCATCTCAGCGGCGCTGCGGGCAGCCCGCTTGCGGCTGCTGGGGTTGATGCGGGGTGCAAATGTGCACTCGGGGTCCATGGAAACCGCCGCCCGCTGCTGCAGGGCGTGTTGCTCCTGTCGCACTGCCCCCTTGGAAATGCGCTCCAGGAATGACCCTGCAGCGTTCTTCTCAATCAGCTCCAGACTCTTGCTGCACAACTGTGGCCGGTGGGAAGGCTGCAACTGAGACTTGGTGTGTTCCAGCTTGCGCTCTCTGTTCCGGTGTGCTGCGTTCTGCCTGTCCAGGAAGGATTTGACGCGGCGCTCGTATTCAGCTTGGGGAAGAGCCCCCTTAGTGCGGCCAGGGGACCCCCCAGCTGAGCTGCTGCTGTCGCCTGTGACGCTGCTGGCAGCGCTTGCGCGACCCTGTCGCTGCCCGGGCCCAGCGTGGCTCGGGGCAGCAACCCCCCCTGCTGCACTGTTTGACCCCCCCATGGCAGCCAAGAACCCTTGCACATCCATCACGGGGGGCCCAGACGCACCCACTCGCTGCTCGCTCCGGGAAGGAGATGCAGCTGCAGAGCTTGTCGCAGTGCGACTGTCGCGGCGTGCAGAGCCGCTGCGGCGAGCGGACCCTGGTGCAGCAGAGTCACCCACCCCTGGCCGAGTCCTGGCCGCCGAGGAGGGGCGTGACCGAGGGGCAGAGGCTAGCCGCTGGAACACATTTTGCGACACGTACGCGGCGTCCACTTTGTTCGCGTTCACTTTGGGTTTGAATGTGCACTCTTCCAGGCCTGAAGGAATTGGTGGGCGTTTTTTCGCTGCACTGGCTGAGCGGACGCTGCCCGGGGCAGCACCCCCCTCACCCCCCTTGAGATGCTCCATGTACTTGCTGCGAACAGGCGTTGCAGACAGGCGCCCTCGGTTGGGTTGCACTTTCGGCTTGAAGGTGCACTCTTCCAGTTCCAGCTCCTCTGAGGTCGGAACAGCGTTCTTGTGGCCTCCAGCGGAGCGTGCGGCGACAGTCATGCGCGGTGGCTTGCCCTGTGTGGTGGCAACGGAGACCCACTCTGCTCGCTGGGGAGGCTGGTCAGAGGCATCGCCCTGCTGCTCGCTCGCGTCAAACGATTGCTGCTGCGAGGCGGCACTTCCCCGAACACGCTCCCGGCGTTTCGCACGGGTGGCCGGGGTTTCAGCCGAGAACAGGCGCTCGTGGATCGGAACACCAGTGTCTCTGGAGCCCACACTGCTGGCATTACTCAGACGTCGGTGGCGGCTCTGACTGCCTGCCCGTTGCCCCCCTGCTCCCCCTTGACGGCCTCCAGTCGTGTTCGTGTTCGGCTTGAAGGTGCACTCTTCCAGTTCAGCTGCCTCCTTCTCAGCAGCACGTCGCTGGCGCTCGGCATCTTTGTGTTCTCGCCACTGTCGCTGGCGTTCTTCAAACGGAACAGCGTCCAGAGCCTCAAGGGCTTGTTCATAATCTGCCCCTGAGCGGGGGGGGCGGCCACCCCTGCTGGCACTGCTTGCTGCTGCTGATTTGCGAGACGACAGGCGGCGGGCGCGAGTGGGGTTCGTGTGGCTGGGTGTTCCGTGTTCGACCTGCCTTGTCTGTGACTGCAGGCGCTGCTCGTCATGAGTTGCATGGTCCTCAAATTCCTCAAACGGGGGGACACCTTCTCCGCTGATGCTGCCAGTGTCATCTTGGGGAAAGTTGCCCTGGGATGCTTGGGCTATTGCGGCAGCGTATGCTGCGTAGTACGCAGCCACATCCACGTTGGGGGGTGGAGGGGGGGGCGGTGGGAAGCCAGCGGGCAGATCATGCACTGGAGCTTCGTCATGGGCCGACGAGATAGAATGCTGCTCAGACGACCCGGAAGCTTCGTGCTCTGGCAGGGAGCTGTGAGATGATTGCGGCAGTGGAGGGGCAGCTGCCCATGCATCGGCCTCAGTTGAGACTCGGGCTGGCTGCTCTGGGGTTGGTGGAACCGGCGGCGCTGAGGAAGAAACTGCAGATTGGACCTGAGCAACATCACCTTGTCGCGCACGACGTTTTTCGTCCAATAGCCTCTGCATTGCAATGAATTGAATTCAGGGCTCAAATATTGGAATTTACATGTGATGCTACGAAACGCAGGCGAAACGCCCGCGAGCGTTGATGGACTCACCTGCATCATGGTCTCACGGCTCTCAGTATGAATCTGCAGGTATGATGATGTACATATAAAACAATACTTCCGCGTGTCCTGCTGTGCACACGTACCTTGGGGCTCCCATCTTGAGCATGAAATGGCTGAGGCTCGCGCGCGCTCTCAGACGTGCTGCTTGGCGATGCTGGCCCTGCACTTTGCCCTGCAGGCTTGCTGAGCGAAGACAGCTGCTGAAACATTTCACCTTTGGTAATTTCACCGCGTTTAAGCTTCTGGACAAGCTCTGCGACCTTATCGGCCCTTGAAGCAGTTGAGTCTGCCATGCCTCTGCTGGTGCTTCAGTTGCCCCGATGCACTGCACGGCGCCTGCACCTTTGAACAGAATTCACAGCAAGCGTCAGTACTGCGTCCAACGCTGTTTACTATATGCATGATTTATCGCCTGCAAATTTCTCTCATCGTGAAGTGCATCCACAAGGCCTGGCCCCCTCTCAAGCCGCATGGAATGGGCCAGTATCAACGAAGCAACGGCAGCTCCGGGCGCACACTGCACCGCGCAAAGTATTCAAGCAAATATTCCGCTTAATGTTTGTGAACACTCAAATGTCTTCATTCTTTGAAAATACAACCTGCAGCAGCGGCTGTCATCAGTTCATGCGCCCACGACACTTCTCGGCGCCGCAGTAGCACGGAAGGGGCTCCGGCTCGTAGGGGAACTTGTAGTCGTACGTAATTTCTTCTCCTCGGCGCAATGTACGCTTGGCAAGAATCAGGATGCGCTTCTCCCCACTGACGTTGGCCACACGGGAGTAACAATTGGGGTCACAGCAGTGGTTCATGAAACGAGCAGGGCCGCCGTCGAATGTCGCATCAATGATGGTGTCGTCGTCGATCCTGAACAAGTAGCAGCTGCCATCCATCCCGTATCGTGTGTTGTACATGTGCTCCGCCTGGTCTGCCATGCGTTGGCGCATCACAGCCCCCGTGTACTCGATCACCACGGTGTCCTGCGGAATGTCAACCCGCGCAAACAACCCCCAGCCGTGAATGGGCGACCGCCGCACAGTGAGCACAGTTTGAATATCGCGAGATGTGTGTTCTTGGAACAACTGTACAAGGTCCAGCCGCCCATTGCGCCCAGCTGATGGGCTGTCGGGAGCCAATTCCTCTGCTGCTGCTGCAGCCGCAGCCGTTGCCGCCGCCACTATCGAAGAATTGAATCGGCCGCTGCGCGCAGAGGGACCGCTGGAAATTGCCAGCGCAGAAGTGCTGTGCAACATGCCATCTGCCCCAGGTGACTGCACGAGCCCCCCTTCACCATCCTCCGGCGCAAAACACAGCATCGTCCCCTCGGCACCCGGCACGCCATCCAAGTTGTCCAGTCGAGCAGCAAGCACGCCTGCCCGTCGTGACAATTGCTCCTTTTGCAGGTACGCCAGGGGATCCTTCAGCAGTTCCTCCAGCGGTGGCGGCGGAATCACTCGCTCGCACCGCGCGGCGCCGCTCGCATTAGCCGCCGCCGCTGCCGCCAATTCGTCCCGTCGTATACGAGCCATGGCCGCAAACTCCGAAGGAGGGTCCAGGTACTGGTATTGGTACCGGGGCCACTTCACTGACGTGGTGTGTCCCTTCACAGGCACCACCATGGCAAGGGCCGCATCCGGTGCAGTCTCCAGCACAGCGTGGATGTGGGGAATGGTCAATCCGAAGAAATCTGCCCCCCCCGTACCGTAGGCCCCCCCCCACAGCGCCCGGGGACGGGGGCTAAACCGGGACCCCACACACGCCACCTCCAAGGGGGACATGCCGTGGAAGTGCGCCTTCTGGTGACGCACAATGCGGGCCCATGTGGGCCCATACAGGTGCGGCATGCACCCCCCATGGGGGTGTGCCAGCTCCACGGGCCACAACTTGTCGCCCATGGAGCTGCCCAGCGAGCCCTCCTGGGCATTCGCAGCTGCAATGGTAGCTGGCTGAGGCAGGGACAGGGTGCGGCGCAGGGCACGGAAGGCAGCATTGGGACTGCTGCCCCGAACAACAAACCCCGCTGCCGCATCACACCGAATCACGAACACCGGCTGCAGGTCCCCGTCGTCCATCAGGTCCACAACAGATGGGGCAGCGCCCTGGGCACCCCGCAGGCGCTTGTGGCCGCCGTTGCTGCCACTCTTGCGCGCTTCCACTGTGAGCGTGTAGGTGCAGCGGTGCCCGGCCCGAGACCCGGGGGCCCAGAACACACGCCTTGCTGTGTACCCGATGGGGAACAGCATGTGTTCCGAGTGAAAGCCTGGCACATGTGGCACAACCCTGCCCCAACGCAGAACAGTCAGGCCGCCCACGCGCACACACGGAACAGCAGCATGCACCCCCCCTGCTCCAGCAGCGGCGGCATCAGACAAGGCACCAGCCCCGACTGCACCGCCTGGGGCACCTTGTGACAGAGCATCCAACACCGAGAACATGGCACCTTCACTAGTCACAGTGGGGCCTGTATCGACCCCCCCTGTGTGGGCCGCAGACCCCCCCTCCACGGCGTCTGCCTCGGCCACTTCCCCCCGTAAAATGAAACGCTGAGCAAGCTGCAGACGCAAGGAGTCCCCTGTGTCTCTCACAAGGCAGTCGAAGACACTATGCCCAACTGGCAAGTCACTACTGTGTGCTGCAGAATCTGGAGCAGCCTCGCTGCTGGTCACTGCGACGCCCACAGCGGCATCCACGGCGCTGCTGCGAGATGCCTTGAGGGGGGGCTGTGTGGCCAGAGCCCCCACAAACGGTCCCAGCACCCCCCCCTCTGCACCCCCCTCCTCCCCCCTAAGTGCCTCCACGGCAGATAAATCTGCAATGAGGGGAGGGCCCCGCGCCAAAGGCGGCACATGTGCCAGGGAGGCCACCAGGGGGACCCCCCCCGGGGTCATGGACCCCACATCAAGGGCCCCCTGGGGAGGGCTATGATATGAAGTGGCCACGGTGAATGGGGCGGCGACCGCCCACGACCAAATGGCGATGGTGCTGTGCCAAGTGCGCACAAGCGACATGGGCAGGTGCAGCAGCGTGTCGCGCACCACGTCGCCGCGACCACGTGCCATGTGCGGCACCCACGCCTGCGGGATGCTCAGGGCTGCTTTTTCAAGAGGCACCGTGCTCAGCGCCGTGAGCAGGCGCTTAGAGACACAGCGCCGCAGCTGGGGCGGCAGCAACTCCACCCGGGGCAACTCGGGCAGCGAAAACGGAACACACTTTGGGCTGGGACACAGGGCAACGCGGGCCAGCGGGTCGAAGCACACGCCCGCCGCAACACCACAAGACAAATGATACACGGCGGCACACCCCTTTCCAGCACATGCCACACTGGCACCGGGCTGCCCACAGGCAGCACACCGCCCCCTGGCCGCTTTCCGGAGGGAAACATGCACCCCATACAGGACCGCCTCCGGTGCCCCCACCACCACATCGGAGGACCACAGGGCGCTCTGATCCGCCACCCACTCCCCCCCTGTGCTCGGCACGGGCAGCAAGCGCCCCTCGATCCCCTGCAGCATTGGGATGAGACAGGGGGGGGTGCTCAACGCTGCCATGCGTTCTGCCAGGGCATCTGTGTTCCCCTTGAAGCTGCGGCCCACACCGTCGAACTGAGCGAGAACACTGGAGGGGGTGTAGGAACATAATGCACAATCTGGTCCGTGCGCCTGTGTGTGTTCCTGCAGCGTGTTCAGAGCTGCACCGATGTCAAACCGGAAGAACTCAGCAGCCTCTGGGCGCCCAGAATACGCACACACCCTGCCGTCGATATTGAAGGTGTTCGCGGTTGCACTTGCACTTGCGGCAGTGTGTGGCTCCTTGCATATGGGTAGCAGGGGCGGCAGGCACACAAGCACTGCATCCCCCTCAACCAGCTTCGAGGGGGGCTCTGGCAACTGCCGAGAGTCGGAATGTGAGCCCAGGGCCAACAGCGCGGAACACGATCTGTTCCGGTCTTCACGCCACGCATCCAACCCCATACCTGAATCAAGCACGGGTGAGGCCATGCCACTATCTGGCACCCCCCTTGCTGCTTTCTGGGGGGTTGCAGGGGGGCTCGATGCGCCCAGCTCCACCAAAGCAGTGCCGTTGCTTTTTGTCGCCGGCACTGCTGCAGCTGCCTGCACAGCAGCTGCTAGTGCAGCCGGCACACTGGGTGCAGTCTGCACTAAGTGCTCCACCTGATCCCCTGGACCCCCCCAGACCCCCCCCCATTCAGCCAGCACTGCCCGTACACTGGTGCACTGCGCTGGGGACAGTCCATCCGGCAGCCGTGTGTAGCGCAGGGGGCGGGGGGGAGCCCATGCCACCTGCTGCACCAGAGGCCGCAGGGCAGCGTTGTGCCTCTTGGGTACCCAGGCAGCCGCAGAGTCACCACATAGCACCCGCCGCACCCACCATGGCTCAGCGTCGTGGCAGCGCAAAGCTGGCAGCAGCGGGCATGCCCCAGGCTGCAGGGCAGCTTGCGGCTGGGCGCTCTTTGCCTCTCGCTGCCAGCTATCCTGCAGAGCCACCAGGGCGCACCACAGCTGGTCCTGCATCTCCTGAGAGGGGTCAGGGGGGGTGGCGGCCAGCGCACTGGCCCGTGCAGCTGTGACACGGGCCTTTGCCTGGGCGTACAACGACTGCAGGGCTCCAGGCAGCGCCGGCAGGGCCTGCTTGAAGGCGGCTGCAGTGCTGGTGACTGTCTCCCGCAGCTGTACCAGCTGACGAGCATGCACCGCCGCCTCAGACGCTGCGCCCGCCGCCCGCCGCCGAGCAGTCTCCACTGCCCCAGGCAGCAACTGCACCAGCTCAGCTCGACACACAAATGCCGCGTGCGCAAACAAGTACGCGCCCCCGGGTGTGCCTGCAACGGCCAAAAACGCACGCACCCCCATGGCCAGCTGGACTGCCTCAGGGGGGGCAGCAGCGCTGGGGGCGCGCTGTCCCCGACACCCAGCACAAACGTATGCAATGGAGTCCCCAGCCATCTCAAGGGCCGCCAGGTGGTGGCCATCTACCGGGGGCGTCTCACACCGCCCATGCACCCACATGTGGCACAGGTCGCACATGATCATGCCGGCGTCTGTCTCATACCACTGCTGCAAACATAGGGGGCAGCTGGCTTCGGCTTTAGCTGTATCTCCCCAAACACTCTCCCCTACAGTATGCTCTGCCTCGGTGCATTCTGCAGTCAGCATCGCGCCCACGTCACAGCTGGTGATGGAGTGACGGACATCTGGGGCAGCCCCAATCCCCGCTGCCGCCGCATCAAATTCTGCAGACAGCTCCGTGCACAGCTTCGCCCCCACGCGACGCGCCCAGTACAGGTACGTCTCCTGCACCCTGTGTGCCACATGGTCCGCCATCAGCCCCCGTTGCACCAGCGCCGGCCCGAGATTCTGCACATGGGCAACGCGCTGTACCGCAGCGGTGGCCTGCTGGTACAGCCCCTTGGCCTCGCTGTACGCCGCATCGGCGTCCTCAGCCACAGTCTCCAGTGCCTCCAGCTCCGCCAGGGCCAGCTGCATGTCGCCCTCCCGTGCCAGGCCCTCCACCACAGCACATGTGATGAAAGCAGCCGAGGCGACAGACAGGTCCCCTGCAGCCGCCTGCCCCACAAGAGACCCAGGAACCCCCAGAGCCTCCGCGCTGCCCAGTCCAGCCGTGTGCACACTGCGTGTGTTGAGGGCGGTCACAGCGTGGGGTAGGGCTACCCAGCGACGGGGGTCGGGGCAGTGACCCACCGCGTCCACACAGGACGCACACACCCACTTCCCCGCGGGGACTGACTTGAGGGGGGGCTGCAGGCTGGACATGGCGTACCCCCCTGAACAGCGCTCGCAGTATAGCAGCTCGCTGTCACTGTTGGCGGAGGCGTGGCCTGTCGTCTCGCACACCTTGCAGTTGGGGCACCGCCACGCGCAGCGCGCAGCCACGTGGGCGGCGGCGTCGTCATCCAGGGCAAGGCAGAAAGAGTGGAAGGCTTCCCCGCAGTCCACACACAACAGCATGCGGGCAACATCGCCGCTGGAGCCGCAGGCACCACACAGGTCCATCAGGGACAGCGCGTTGGCATCGCGTGGAGCCAGCCCCGCTAGGGGGGTCAGCACGATGGCGTTAGGGGGGTGCAGGGGGCTTGCACGGGGCACCACCCTGTATTCCTCTGGCAGCCCCATGGCGATGGGGAGCTCATCCTCCGCTGTGCCAGCGCCGTGCTCGGCTTTACCCCCCTTGCCCCCCTTACGGGACAGCCGCCCGTGGCCCCCCTCAGACACCCCCCCCTCGGCGGTAACTGCCCCCCCCAGATCAGCACCTGCTGCAGCTGCCTCTTTGCGGCCCGCCTCAACCAGTGCCTCCATAGCTTGCACTCGTAGTGCCCGCTGTTCCAACTGCAACTGGGTGGGCCCACTCTCGTGGGGGGAAGTCACCGCGTCCATCACACACTGTGGAAGGCGAGGCAGCGCCCGCTGTGACGCCTTGGTGACGCTCCCAATGGCACTGCGCGCACTTTCTGTCAGTGTGTGGATCTTGCCGGCATACGCGTCCCCGTGCGTCCAGGGGGCAACAGAGTCGAATGCGCCGCTGACGGAGCGAAACCAACGCAGGGTATCCCGGCACACTCTTCCAGTGGGCTCGTTAAACACCATGGCATTTCGTGCAATGAGTGCCATGTGGTCCCGCAGCACCTGCAGGCCATCCCAGGGGACATGGTACCCCCCCCTTGCCAGGTGCTCCCGCATTGTAGATAGATCCATGGGCAAGTCCACAACTGAGAAATACCCAGGCGCAACATCAGCTGTGACGGGGGCGTAGAACAACTGCCCCTTGTCGGCCACCACAGCCACACACCACAGCTGGCGTGCCAGTGCCGCTCGGCATGCCATGCATGCGTAGGGCTGTAGGGGGGTGCCGGGGGGGGCCTCTTCGGCAGGAGGGGGGGCTACATCCAGCACCGCCACAACAGGATGTTCGCACGCCACGCACATGCGGTGCCCTGCACTGTGGGGCACCCGTCGACGGCTGATGGCACAAGTGAGAACACTCGAGGCGCCGCGGTGTGCAATGCACTGAGAACACTGCACTGCCCACCGCGGCGCAAGCACTGCTGGCTCAGGTGGCAGGCTGGAGGACATGCTGCGCCAAGCTTGGACCCCCCCCTCATCCCCCTTGAGCACCCCTGCATGAGCGGGGGGTGCCAGGAGGGACGATTGCCAGGCGGAGGGAGTATCTGGGTGAGCAGTGGAGGCCCCGCATGTGTCGCACACACGGCACTCGGAACACACCCATGCATCCACAGAGTCAGGTTGTGGAACACCGCTGCTGCGCACCGGCAGATGACCAGCAACAGACTGCAGGCGGAACAAATCCTCCGCATCCACTGGCATATCAGAACGCGCAGGCACCATGGCCCCGGCAAGAACACCCTCCAGACCGCCTGGACACACCCCTGGTTCAAGCAGTGCCGATTTTTTGTTCCGGCTTGCATGTACTGCTGGAACAGCAAGGCTGCGGCACGCGGCGGCCTCGTCGGTTGCAGTGCAGGCGTTGACGGCGGTGCCGCGTGGGGGAAGCGGTGCAACAATACTGGCTGACAAGCCGGTACTTGACAAAACCACGTCTCCCTGTTCTCCTTCTTGTTCTGCTTCAAGCTCGGGAGTCACCAGGGACAGCGTGCCCATCCAATCCACTGCTGGTCCCACCCACACAGCACTGGGCAGCACTGCCTTGGAGACAACATGTCCGCACGAAACGCATGAAACGCATGACTCTGATGGCAGTTTATTGCCTGTCACAGTACAGGTCTGCACTGTTCCAGCTGCACAACCCCCCACGGCGAGCTGCCCATCCTGAGGGGGGGTCCACCAGCCCGCTTGGGGGGTGATGCCGTCCCTCAGCACCCAGCCAGCTGTCCCTGGAACAGTGACACCATGCATGTGCGGCATATTGGGTAGCCCCTGAGCCGCGATGCGAGATCGCACAGCGGACTCAGCTTGTACTGCCTGACGTGCCTGACTCGAGGACCGCCACTGGGCTGCTGGCCCGCTGAGAGAGGCAGGGCGCTTAGAGATGCCAGGCTGCAGCATGGCCAGGCTGAGCCACAGGGGGGTGGTGGGCGCAGATGACCCCCCCCTGCCCCCGGGTGCGGAAGGTGGCGCCACCAGCACCAGGTGCAGCTGTGTCTGCGGAGAATAGTCCGCGACCATTGACCGTAGATGTACCATGGGCCCCGGCAGGGTGATCCATGTGCCCTGCAGGGCGCCGTTTGGCAGCTGGGGGTGTGCTGTCGCCCAAGCTGCCTCAGCCTGGATAAAGGCGTCAGCTCGATGAGCAGCGATGGAAGAAGCCTCAGCAACGGACGGCTGGATGAACCCCACCACGTCAGACATCTGCAAATTGGTGGAGGTGTTGCTTCTGCAGTGAAAGGTGCAGTGTGGGAGGCTATGTTTCTTACCCTGGCGCCTGGCGGCACTTCTGTGATCGGGGCGACTGATGAGCTGGGCACAGAGATACTCTGCTGCAAAGGTTTGCCCAGTGGCACCACTGAAATTTGAATTTTGGACGCAAGTCTTGGAGCGGGCTTTGTGGTATTTGGCTGTTCGTTGGCGCTGCCTGGCAGCCAGTGAATCATCTGCAGATTGCGGAAAACGAGTCAAAAAACTACGAGCCAGCTCTCCAATCGCACTTTGCGTGGAGGGCCCTGCACCACATTGCGTACGCACCTCACATGCTCTCCATGATGAGCTCGCATCTTGTAATTTCGCCCAAACTAGCCCGCAGCAAATGCCCACTGAGAAGCCTTGCAGCGCCTGAATTTGAACTGAGGCAGATGTCTCACTCCGTTCACCATGAGCCGGTGAGCTCACAGTGATGGTGCATCCAGAAATTGAAGTAAGTCTTCCTTCAGTCGTGCCCTCAGGTGCAATGATCTGTGCGCAGCCACTGAATGCTTGCATGAACTGGCGAAAGCGCTCAAGCAAGTTGAGAATGAGGATGCTGCAGCTTTTGGCACATACCACTGCTCGAGATCCCACCCAGCGATGGCATAATGCCAGCGATTTCAAGTAATCCATGCTTTTTAACGTGAAGCCCTGCCTCGATTCAATCTGATGGAGCAGGGCAGGTGAAAGAGGCGACGACAGGTTTTCAAAATCCGCTGAGTTTTACAGCTCCTGCAGAAATACGGCGGCCGTCGCTACAGTATGGCCTCAACTAGCACTAATTTTCAAGTTTGATACATATCTAGTGCGGTTTTTGCTTGTGAAGGCGAGCTCGCACGTGCACGTGCAGCCCCTCATGAGCTTTCCAGCGAAACCAAATTAGGGCCCCCTGCCCGGCGCAAGCTGCGAGCTGCATGCGTCCGCGCAACAACAATTGGCCTGAAAGGGGGATACAACTGATTATTTTGCAAAAGTGATCTTTAATGGGGTCATTTCCTTGGGCAGACTAGCGGTTTCACGCGTCCCCCTCGCCATCGGAGTCCTCCCACGCTGAGGTGGCATATGATGCGCCATCGTCGCCCCCCGCACCCCCCTTACTGCTGCCGGCAGACCGCCCCCCCCCTCGACTCGCACGCTCTTTCACTGCCGCCTCCACTGCATCCTCAGCTGATGTCAGACGCGCCACGCGACTCATCAAATCACTCAAATCTGTCTCCTGAGCAGCAGTGCCCCCCTTGACCCCCTTGCCCGCACCAGATACACCCCCCTGGGGAGCACTGCTCAGGCCAGCATCACTCTTTGTAGCGCCGCCTACCTTGGTACCTGCACGTCCCCCCTCGCGGCTTGCTCGCTCTTTCACTGCCGCCTCCACTGCATCCTCAGCTGATGTCAGACGCGCCACGCGACTCATCAGCGCGTCTAAATCGCTGCTGCTTCCTGACGCAGCCGCTGACGTACTTCCACCCCCGCTGCCCTTTGCAGAGGAAGTGGAAGTGGCAGACTGAGCAGGCGAGCCTGCTGTGCCCCCCCCTCCTGAGGGCTTTCCTGGGGGGGGCTGCTTTCGTCTGGGCAGGGCAGGTGGTACAACTGCAGCCCCGAACACATCCACCTCTTGACCCACAGTGACACCCAAGGGGGGCGACCATACACCAGGGGCGTTGTGCCCAAGTTCAAAAGCGTGGTGGATGTTCTCACTCTTGAAGAACACTGTCACCTGGCGAGTCACGGTGTTGTACTGCACCCCCAGACCCTCCCCCAGTAAGTACCGCCGCGTGGTGCAGGGGGCCCCCTCAAGCACATCTTGAGTGCATGCACCCCACTGGATAGTGCGCACTCCGGAGGCCAGGGCGGCGCCGACCCCCCCTGCACCCCCTGAGCGCCGCTGCGCAGGCTCGCCTGTGGCGTACTCCCTCCGGACCCCCTGCGGAATTTTGACGCGTCCTGAGGGGTCCCACGTCGCCCTGTCCCCCCCCTTGCTATCATACTCCTTCCCAGAGCCGTCTGCATGCAGCATGACTACCACCCGACCCCCAGGTAGGCGGAAACTGCCGGAGCCAAAGCCATCCACAGACACCACGCTGCTGCGCCCGTTGCTCTCACGTGTTCCAGCTGCAATGCGGAACAGTGCGACACGTTCTGATAGCGCTGCTTCCACGTCAATTGGGGCGATGTCGTCGCTGGGAACGGAGTCCTCGTCATCTTGCTCATCAGCGACCGCCGTGCGACCAGCTTGCACTTTCTTATGGGCTCGCACCCACTTGCCCACTTGTGTCTTCACGTACTGCTCGGAACACACCACATCCCGGGTGACCTTCACAGCTGTTCCGCCTCCCGGCCAGCGCGCCATTGCTGTTCCGTTTCCCGCCACTGTCACAGCAGCGGTCACAGGGATGCTTGACGACACCGATGAAATGCTGCGGCCAGATGCGATGGGAGGCAGCGCGCCCCCACCGCTTGTGGGGCCAGCAGTGACAGCACTGGCAGCCGCTGGGCTGTCGTATGCAAGCTGGAACACGGGCTGTTCCGGTGCTAGCAGGGACCGGTCAGCCGGCAGGAGGGTGCTGGCGATCTGCTGTGCCGCTGTGGCTTCTGCATCCAGGGGGGGGGTCTGCCACAGGATGAGACCAGGCACCCCCCCCGCAGACGCCTCTGCGGCCATGACGGTAACGGCAGGCCCAGTCGGCTTCCGGCTCTTGGAGACTGGGCGGGACCCTGTTGCCCCCCCTGACCCCGTTTGTGCCGCCCGGCGAGCAGCGGCCAGCGACGACCTGGAATGAAGGGGGGAGACAGGGCCATCGGGACCCCCCCCCTGCTTGTCCGGTGAGTGGGGGGCATGGGAGGCATCCACCCCCAGACGGGACCGGGCACCCCCCCCTCGAATCCCTGGTAGCCCCCTACGGCTCTTTGGCACCCCTGCCTTCTGCGCCATTCCCTCCATTTCCGCCAGAAGTTCCCGAGCCGAGGCAAGGCTGTCGCCTGTGGTAGCCGAGCCCCCTGAACTAGCTTTTTGTTCCGCCTGCGAGCTGTTCCGACGACGTGGCCGGCTACCACCTGACCGTTGAGTGCCGCCACCCGTGGTGGAGGTGGACACCGGAACAGCCCCGTGCCCCCGCGAACGCGAAGCAAGAACACCCATCAACCGCTTGGCTGCTGCGGAACGCAAGTATGCGCTGGCAAAGTCCCGTGTGGATCTTGAGATCACTTCAACCGACACGCCAGCTGAGCCCTGTACAAACAGCACCCCCACCCCTGTGGCAGCCCCCCCTGCACCTGCCTCGCCGTCAGCCGCCGCGACCAGGCGGTCCCCAAATCGCGTCATGGTAGCTGACTGCCCAAAGGCTGGTCCCCGGGTGCCTTGCTGCTTTTCTGTTCCAACTTCAACTTTCACACGAACAGGCGAGCCACGAGGCACAGGGGCAAGCAGTTCAGCAATGTGTGCGTCTTTGCTTCCGGCACTCGGAACAGTATCTGGGTGGTGTGGCGAGCCGGATATGTGTGCACCAGTCACTTCGGATGGCGTGACCGCCATACCGGAGGGGGGGGCAGGGGGCTTCGACCCCCCCTTGACAGCCCCCGCTGCCTGCAGCTGCGTTCCCTGCGAGTCTGCTGGTGTTGCCGGTGCCAGTGTACTCAGAGACCCTAGCTTCACCTGTGCCCTCCCCTCCACATCTGTGGGCAGGGCCGTCACCAGACGCTGCAAGTGCAAGCAGCAGCCGATCAGCAAGTACCTAGCCAGGTCCGGGGGCAGCTCGTCTTGAGGGTCTGTTCCGCTCACAGATGTGTTCCCCCGACTTGGGAGGTGAGTCAGCGCGGGGTTTCCGCTCAGCACCAGTGTCGTCAGGGCCGGCTGGGCAGCCAGCACAGCCGCTAGTCCCTGCAGATCAGCAATGGCATTCTCAGCCACTGACAGCTCCGCCAGCGCCCTGCAGGGCAATAGGGCATCCAGATTCGACAGGCGGTTGTGGCTGAGACTGAGGCGGGACACGCAAGGCAGGTCCCCCAGTTGCGCCAATCCGTCCGGCATCTCAGGGGCAGCGCCCAGCAAATTGTGGTCCAGGTTCAAATACTCAATGCCCTGGCAGAAGCTGAGATCAGGGACCGCGAGAAGTTTGTTAAACTGCAGAAAGAAGCTTGATGCACGCCAATTGGTAAAGAGGTACTGAGGAGCGGCCTTGCTTGGCTGGTCCCTGCGACCAGCCTGCCTTGGCCACTTCACAACCAGGGAGCAGGCTAGGCTGGGCATTGTACCCCTGCTCACCTTTGCGATTAACACTTTGAGATTCGGGCAGCATTGTAGTCCCGAAAAAGCAGTGATGCCCTGTACTATGCCAAATCACTGAGAGACGGTTACTGCACGCAATTTCCGCAGGCCCTCACCTGGCTTGACAGATTCAACTCCATGATGGATGATGCTTCAAGACCAAATGGAGTGAATGGTATTCCATTGCGAAACTCACACGCCCATACTTGCGGGCTCTCTTCGTCATTCACGTCCACATCTTGCAAAGCTTGAAACGCCATGCGAGATTTTGCGGCGTGCTGTGTACCGCTGAGCTTGACTAGTAAGCCAGAGAGGTGTTAATTGTGACACACACAGGACTTGCAAAAAGGTTTTGGGTGTGACCACTATTGCTCCCAAAATATGAGGATCATAGCTGAGGCAGCTGAGGACAGCTGTGCCCCCCTTAGACCACCCAGCCTCCTGTGCAGCAGAGGGCTTTCCCCCCTAGTGCTGTTGCCTAATGCGCGTGATGACAGGATTGGCCTTGCAATCTGGTACAATGGGCCTTAACCAAAAGCGGGCCGACAGTTGCTCCTCTGGAAGCACTGCAGCCGACCATGGCAAGGGCCCCACGCACGAGCGCTGCTGCGCTGGGCAAGGGGGGGTGACCTCTTACTGTGCACACAGGGCTGTGGCTCCGCTGCACTCTCGTCCCAAGCCGCAAGCAAGTGCGCACTATCATACCTCCTGGGCTGCATTGGTGCTTGTTGACACAGCGTTGGCTGCAGGCCCCATGCTGCTAGGCCTGGGCCTGCGTGCATCTGACCTTCGACGTTTCCTGCCAGGGGACTTGGCAGGAGCAAGGATGGGTGGCACGCCAGCTGACTAGGCCAGCTCAAGGCCTCGGTTGGTCGAAGCTGGCGATACAGCTGTGTACGGGCCAGTGGTAGCTGCAAGCTCGTGCAGCGCCCGCCTTGCTCGGCTTCCGCCAGGGTGCCGGATAGTGTGGCAGAACGGAACAGCGAAAAGCAGCGAGAACACCGCCACCACACACATCAAGGTTTGCACCACCCATATGAAAGCCATGCCTTCCTCCAGAGTCTTATCGCAGAAGCCGCTTTGAACAGGCGATACGAAGCCAGGCTGCAAGCGGACACAGTTGGCTGCGCAGGCAACGTGGCTAGAAGCTGCTTCAATTTGAGCAGTTCCCTCCACAATCTCATTTAGATTGGTGACCACAAGTGAAGAGGAGCGGGCTGCGCTCACGGCCCGTCGTATTGCGTGAACAGCGCTCCTACTTTCAAAATAGTACTCCCCCACAAACTGGTACATCCCTTTCGACTCCCAGACACTTTGGGAAACCTGATCTGGCGTACGTGGATCAGTGCACTCAACTGCATACTGAAGCGTCTGGAACGCCGTGTTTGATGGGCCCCCAAAAGTGATATTCGTTGCCCCAAGAATCCCTTGCTGAGTATCGACGCAGAAGTCAGCGCCTCCCATTGACGCAGCAAACACCAACCCGGTGAGTAACCATAAGAAGGTGAGCGCCAGCAAGTTGAAAGCAGCTGCGAACTTGAAGATACCTGTGCATCCATGTGATGGATAAAGCGACGCAGCCAGAAGGACGACTCCAATTGAAAACAAACCCAGTGTACATGTACCCAGCCCAAGCTGTGGCAGTTTTTAGCGGGCCTCTGATGCGATTGATGGCGTCTCGTATGCTCTGGATTGAAGCATGCAAGGAGTCTGTTGCTGCCCTTGTACGTGCAGCAGCACTTGTTGCTGCCCTTGTACGTGCAGCAGCACTTGTTGCTGCACCACTCGAGATTGTGAAGTTGCTTGCAAGCTGCAGGGCTAGGGCATCGTTGCTTTGCTCTCGAATTTGCCGAGCACTGTCAACGCACTCTGCGCTCATCTGCAACAAGGCGAGCTCGCTGTCCTCAGTTGATACTTGAAGCTGCTGCATGTCTACAACAATCAAGTCCAAGCCGTCCAGTATTATTGTGGTGCCACTTGCTGTGTTTGCAATGCCGATGAAGGTTGTGCCGGCCAAGGCCAGGTACAGCGCGAGGGAGCAAACCAGCAGTCCCAAAGAAACCACGGGTACCTTGAACTGCTTCGGCCCTCCACGGTGATTTTGCAGCACCTTGCTGGCATTGTCTGCTGAATATGAGCACCTGCAGGATGGGTTGTGTTTTGCCCCACCAAAGCATCCACATCCACAAGCTGCCGTGTACAAAAATAGCAGCACCACTGTGAAGATCAAACCAGCTGCAGCAAAAGCAAGCGCCCCTCCTGCTAGACCATGCCACCATCGATTAAACTCATTGCCTTCCAAAAAAGGCGAGAAGGTGTGCGTGGTTGGGCCCCACAGTGAAAATCTTTCCTGTGCCAAGAGTGGGTGTTTCTTGAGAGTTTTATTTTCAAGTAGTCACAAGTGACTTGTCCTGTTGTGCAAGAAGCTCTGCATGTTATCAGGTTAGCTTGTTTAAACCGCAACCAAGACTTTTAGAGTACCGACCAATTCTCTCGATGTGCTGGTGCTTTTAGAAGCGCAGACTGTCAAAGATGTTTCTCTAGCACTACAAAAGTTTGTTACCGCTTTGACAGTCGACAATACTCTGCAATGCACAACGAATTGTACGTCTTCAAGGGCTTTGATCCAGGACGGGTTTAATTTGAGGGGTGTTGTATGTGTGTGTAATGTATTCTTTAGCGACATCAACCCAAACAAAGCTTGGGGCACGCAATCCCTTGACCCCACGCAGAGGGGGGTATGCAGGATATGACAACTCTTGAAAGGTTTACCACAAAACCGATCACATGAAACAATTTGAAACCAACCGTAGTGGCGGCTGGGTGTCCTCAGCATGGAAGATTGCGGCTACGCACTGAGGCGCATGAGCCTGCTCGCCGGAGTCTGACTTTGACAGCGTGCCTCATGGAGACTGACGGACACATGCCTCGGCATGCTGAACTGTATGTGTGCATATGTCAATATGGCCTCCCAATGCAGCGTTATGCAGCCCCTCGGGGCTCATTGATAGTTTGCAGCCCCGCTCACAAGAGGTGGGGGCGCTTCAGCGGTGAGGAATTCATTTGCTTGACATAGCTTAGTCA
>Ga0307982_1001486_pt1 | contig 19078 bp, 6 predicted proteins | sample OrgLakmetagen989_FD_201847 | JGI IMG/M metagenome (GOLD analysis project Ga0307982, IMG submission 201847) | Saline water microbial communities from Organic Lake, Antarctica - #989 | ecosystem: Environmental > Aquatic > Non-marine Saline and Alkaline > Saline | place: Antarctica: Organic Lake... | reverse complement strand
ACTTGCTCTGTGTGCAGCACGCCGCGCTCGCCCACGCCACAGAGCACAGACACAGCTGCAAACCGCAAACGGGCCGCCTCAGCCTTGTTCACTTCGTGGCTCTCGTCGTGGCTGTCTGTGCTTGGGATGTACGGCTGCTCACCCGCACACAAGGCTGAGCGCACCATTGGCAAGCACTTGAGTACAAACGCAGGAACCACGCTGTGATCATCTGCAGGCCCTACACCTCCTGTACCAAGGGCAGCTACAGCGTGGGCTTTGTCCATGCTGGTGCTAGTGTCGGCTTGCCCAGCATCTGAAATGGCCTGCAGCTGCGCAATGTGTCTATTGACCCCCTGCCCCGCTATGGCTGCAGCTTCACGAGCGCTCAGGACATCTGCCATGGACTGCAGTGCTGCTGCTCGCACATCAGGGTGGACACTGGGCAGCATAGACTCCTGCATGATGTTGCTGATGTGTGCTGCCGCCAACAGCGCCGGGAACCGGCACAACACAAATCCAAGCCCGCGCATGGCCTGCACAGCCAAGTGCGCGTGGGGTACATCGGACCATACAGAGTACTCATCCACGACCAAGGCCGCCACCGTGCCCACTGGCATGTCACTGCAAGCAGACTGCACAGCTGCGGCTTGTGCCAGGGTTGTTGGCGTGGCGTTGGTGCCGGATGCTTGTGAAAGGACAACTGACTCCTCAGATGCAGAGCCTTCTTGGCTTTCTGGAGGCTCGTAGTCAAAGTTGTATGCGCGCACCAACAAGCCCATGCCATACAGAGCAACAGCAACGCGCATGTATGTCCATGGGCTCTGTGATTGCAGCGATGTGAGCCATGCGGGGATGCCGTCAATGTCGGGAACTCGCTCATCGAGCACAGCCCTCATCTTGCGACACTGCGTGAGCCACATCCACAGCTGCACGCGCAGCACTGCATCTGGGCGCTCTGCTGGAGACAACAAAAATGCGCGAGGTGTCGCGGCCATAACTTGGGAAATCAATGCCCCCCACGCAGCCGTCGCTGCATGCATGAGAGGAGCGCTGGGCACGACGAGTGGTTCCCGCTGGACTGCAAGCACAGATGAAAGTGCGCCCTGCAGCGACGCAGTAAAAGATGTGTCAGCTGCAGACAGGAGGGGCAACACGCTTGAGAGCACACTGCATGTGCGCGTGGCCAGTAGCTTCTGCATATTCACCACAGTGGTTGACGGCGTGCCTTCTGTGTACACACACGGCTCTAAGGTGACAAACTGCACCAGAACTTGCACGTGGGGAACAATGGCTTTTGGAAGAACGGCAGCAAATGCCTGTAAGACGGCTGCTGCTGCAACAAGCTTGCCAGCAGAACCGTCTGCAGCTTGCCCAGTCAGTGCACTGTCGTTGTGCATGGCGGTGAGCAGGTGCTCCACCACTCCTGTCACAAGCGCTGGCAGAATGGCAGGCAGCTTCCACGTCTGCGCTGCCAACCCGCGTGCTGGTGCTCGCTCAGCACCATCGGTAGTCGAGTACAGGGCTGGCAGTAGTGCCAGCTCAATTTCAGCACTGTCGTGCTCCGAACGCGACTTCTTGGAGCCTTTCTTGCCGCTGGATTTGAAACGAACAAGCGCCTCTCGCAAGGCCGAGCACAACCAGCCCGGGGGCTCAAGCGTGTCCATCCCTTGTGATCGAGTGCCGACTGAAAGCTGCATGAGCTGCACTAGCTGCAATGAGCGGTAGGTCAGGTCGGTCGCCACAGAGCCATCTGATACTTTGTCGGGAGCGCTGAACCACAGCTTGTCCACTGTGCTGGACACCAAGTCTCGCATCGCCTCTTCTTCATCGGTGTCGCTGGCTCTTTCCAGCATGGCGTGCAAAACAGCAGTGTCCAGCTGCACTGGCCCTGAAGCATGTGGCACCTCAATGCCGGCACAGTGGCCCGCCACAAGCAGCTTGTGCAGCGTGTTCACTGCTGATTTTCGCACAGACAGGCCAGAGTCGTGCAGTTTCGTGAGCAGCACATCTGCGTATTCCTTGGCAAGGCTGGGGTCTTGCAGAATATGCTGCCCTAGCAGCTCCACAGTTGCAGCACGCACGCTGATGCTTTTGTCTTGCAGACGCAAACGCATGGAGGAGCGCACTGCGGGGCGAGAGAGCAAGCTAGGCTGCACTTGCACCAGCATTTTGAGTGCATCCAGGGCCTTCTTGCGAGCCTGCACACTGCCAGCAGACATGATGTTGAGCACTTGCTTCAGGTGGCGCTCCCAGCTCCCCAGGCAAGTCGTGAAGCAGATTGCCTGCATGCCCATTCGCAGCCGCTGTGCGTTATTTGTTCTGCTGGCACGGGAATCAGATGCCATGGATACAACATTACTTTCCAGGTTGTCCACTGCGGCTCGCCAAAAATCAGTTGCCACCATGTTCCCGGTCTCAAGCGCTGTACTCAGCCACCAGCTGTACCATGTGCGCAGTGCAGCTACTGCGCTGGGGTCTCTATGTGCATCTGCCAGCAGCTGCAAAGCTACACCCATCTGCACACCTGCTTGAACCATCCAGGTAGCATCCTCGGCAGTGGAGGTCTGGTCCACGGCGCGAATTTGTGCACTGGAAATTCTCCACGCAGGCGCGTCAGATGACGTCTTTTGCAGCCAGCTTTGTAAGGCACCGGCATGCGAATGAAGCGTGAATGGCAGCAGAGCAGCAGCCTTTGTTGCCCCAGAGACAGCGACTGAGGTGTTTGTGTGTGCTGCCAGGGGGGGCGCACGTGCAGTTGCGTCTGCTTCAAGCAGGTCCACTTCTGCTGTGGAGGGCCCCACACGAAGCGGGGTGGCGTCCACCAAGGATCGGATAGTTTGCAGCCTTGTGAGCAGGACACCCAAGAGCTGCGTCGTCAACGGCTGTATGGAAGCCAGGGACTTGTCAGCGTCTTGGCCAGCCCTTGGCAGCGTGGACGAGAGGGCTTTCTGCAGGAGCTGAGTGACAGTGGCGGCTGCAGGGAAGTTGGGGTGCCCCAGCACAATGCACACATCTGTGACAAGCTGCTTCAAAATGGTTGCCCAGCTGGTTTCTGTCCAGCCCTGCTTCGACTTTTGAGCTTTGGTGAGGGACGCTGCTTCCAGCACTCGTCCTAGTAGCGTTCTGAGGAAGCTGCGGATTGGGTCCAGTACAGAGCGAGCCCGTGGAAGCACAGTTCTAACAAAGGCTACCGCATTCACATCCGCCTGCGGGCTGGGGCTAGAACCTCCAGCGTCGGCGTCGTGCTCCTGGGAGTCAGGGGCGAATGTCAAGCTGGCAAGCCCGGCGGCACTCCCTCGCCCGACCTGCTTCTGCAGCTCAGCCAAAGGCAGGTCTTCATCGTCATCATCGTCGTCCAGCTCCAGCGAGGGTGTTGCACTGGAAAGAGCTGGAACTTGTGACAGGGGCTTCGGTCCCCACTTGCTTTTCAAGGCTGCGACTGAGCTGCTTGATGCACACGCCTCCATCACAGCAGCCTCTACTTCATCAGCCGAGTGCACCGTGTCACCGCGCTGCAGCAATGTAATCAACAGTGCTGTGCATGGCTGAATTGACGTCAGTGTACCGCTATAATCGGCCACGGCCGGCAGAGACGACAGACTGGCAGACCCGGTGGCTGCCGTAGCGGGCTGCATCTTCGCAAATAGCTCTCCAGGAGGAAGCATGGGTAAGCCTAGGGACCACGACCGCTTAGCTGTGCCCTTTCCAGCACCATGCAGGGTCCTGGGAAGTGCTGACAAAAGGTCCTCGACAATGGTGAGTCTGTGCCCTGCGTTCAGCTTGTACAGAGTGCAGAGCACATCCACAGATGCCATTTGCACAGAGCGGCATGCATCTGCCGCCCAACGCTGCCCCCGGGCGACTTCAGTGCATACAGCTGTAGTGCATGCCTGAATGGCTTGAGCTGCCTCGGAGTCGCCGATGGACAGCTTTTCCAGAACATGTGGAAGCCTCACAAGCGCGCTAGCGACGGCCTGAGACAGGCGCTGCACCATTCGATGTGAGGCTTCTGAAGATGACTTGGGGGTCTTTTTGGCGCTCTGGGGGGTTGTGTGTTTCCTCGACTGGGAAGACCCTGCAGTAGTTGACGACTTCAACGCAGGAGACGCAGGCGTGGGAGGGGACTCGCCTTGGCCTGCGGCTGCGCTGAAGGTACCAAGCGTCGGATCCCACGCCGGAAGCACATGCTTCATGAGCAGGCGATGCAGAGATCGAATGCTCAACACCAGCGCATCGTCCAACACCAGGCGGGGGTCCAGCTTCTCCAGTCCGAGCACAGCAAAGCAAGTCTCAGCAGCCTGGGCTGCAGCCACACTGCTGTCCATAGACACAGCTCTGCCTCCCATGGCCTGCCCCACCCATGTCCGCAGGAAGTTAGCCAAGCTCAAGATGACGAGCTCTGACTGGGGGACGTCCAGCTTGCCGATGCCACTGGAGCCAATGCCAACTGCAGGAGCCGTCTTGCTGCGCAAGGTGTGCCCATGGATGTGTTGCAGCACAGCTGACGACACGACGCCAATAGATTCGGGCTGCCAAACGCCATCCACTGCATCTGATTCGCCAGCCAAAATGGCCTTGTTCAGGGGAACCAGCGCTTCGCTCTGGTCCGGTGAAGATGCAAATGCCGTGGCAGCGCTGCCAGCTTGCACAGCCGGCAAGCCAGGAGTGGCTGGCCCGGCCCCCAGTGAGCTCTGAGCCACTGCTAGGAGAGCTGAATGTCCCACTGCAGGACTGCTCCCCGTTTCGGTGCTCTTCTTTGCGGGGCGGCCACGCTTGCGCTTGGGGGGTTCCGGGGCAGGTGGCGCTGTCTCAGCAGCCGCCAAGCTGGATGCAGCGCCTGCTGAGGCATTGATCGGCTCTGTTTCTGCATCAACATCTAAATTGGGATGAGCTGCAATGAGTAGCTCTGCTGCTGCATTCACGTCGCCCTTGGCCTGTCTAACAAATTCAGCACACTCCTGCTCAGGGAGGCGAGAGTAGAGGGCGAGGTCTCGGGCTATGGACAGCTCAGCACTGGTAAAGGCAGACTGCAAAAGGAATGAATGCATCGAAACATCGGGCGAAGTCTTTACATGACAGGCAGCAAATGACGTGCTCGGTTGCTTGGAGACCAAAATCAATTGCAGCAGCGTGGCAGAGCGGCAAATGATTTGAAAAGTCTTGAAGATCTCAAATGATACAACGCAACAGTTCTCGGGCGCCTTATTGCAACATACCATCCTTCTGATGCCAAAATTTTGTTAGAATCGGGCAACAAATCCACTGAGATTCCACACAGGCTTACTGCGGCGAGGATATAGTCGCCGTCAAATCGGTACCTGCGGAATTTGCACCTGCACAGTCTCAAAATGCCCGCGGTGAACTAGTATGACTGCATGGAAATTGCAAGCAAAAAGTGGAATTTACACTAGCGTAGCGTGCATATGGTTCACTGGTTGCAAAGAAAATGGGAAAGTCCTTGACTAACGAGGGGGGCTGCATATCTAGTTGTCACAGTTTTTGTATTCACCAAGCATGCGCCGCAAATCCTGCATACTCTTGAATTAAAAAATGACACCATTGATTCATGCGGTTGGAAAGCGATTTTGAATGCAATTTTCAGCACAAGCGACAGGAGCCCACAATGCAGTTCTTGGTCAGTCTTCGGACAAGCCGGCAAGCTTGCCTGCAGATTGCAAATTGCCATACCCGGCAGATGAGCTGGTTTGCAAATGACTCCAATTTCAAAGATCTTGGAATACATGATCCTGTTCTCTTGAAGCAGCTGGGGCGATTTGGCTTCCAGGCTCCCAGCAAGACGCAGGCAGCAGCGCTGCCGAGTATTCTCGAGGGCCACGATGTATCAGTGCTGGCTGAGACCGGCAGCGGAAAGACATTCACGTTTGCATTGCCAATATCGCAATACGCTTCAAGCGACAAGCATGGTCATCTATCTGCTGTGGTGCTGCCAACTGTTGAGCTTGCACTTCAAACTGCTCAAGTTTTCGAGCACCTTGCTCCCACGGCTCAAGTTGTGGACTGCTCCGCAAGCGCCATGGCCGCCGCAGCCAGCCTGCGCAAGCCAGCTCCACAAGTGCACTCAATTGCTGTAGGCACACCTCATTCGCTGCTTCGAGCCATGAGCGTGGGGCCTCCCCGCCATGTCAGGTGGTTGGCAATTGACGAGCTGGATGCCATTGCTGCCACATTCCGCAGCGAGATGCAGCAGCTCCTGGCACTGGTTCGCCGCAGCAACGCACCAGCCCAGCGCTTGCATCCGGCGACATCGCTGCGTGGCTGTCAGACAGTGGTTGCGGGGGCAACTCTGCCTTCACATCGCTCCGCCAGCGCACTGAAATGGCTCAAGGAACACTTTCCTGCCATGCGACACTGCAACACCGGCACCGTGCACTCCCTGGTGGAAGGGCTTCGTATGCAGAGTATCGTTGTTGATGAAGCCTACCTAGTGCAACAGGCCCAGAAAGGCGCTGCAGATGGCTCCTTTCCCCTGCTGCTGGAAGCTGCCAAGCACGAGGCACTGCTAAAAGCAATCCGCATCAATGGCACGGAAGCAGCGGCAGTGCTGAGGGCAGATTTGAAGGAAGGTGTTGTCAGTGTGATGTCAGATGCCGACAGAGACACCAGCCTCATGCAGACGCTTGTGTTCTGCAAAAGCTATGACGCAGCTGAGGCAGCTGCAGCTGCGATTGAGGATGCCGTTCCCGAACTGTCAGTCGCGACGCTACACAAGCGACTCCCGACTGATGTGCGGGCTGCCAGTGCTGCATTGTTTGAGAGTGGGGACATTGACGTGCTTGTTGCAACAGATATTGCCGCAAGGGGCATGGACACGAGGCACGTCGCTCATGTGGTGCAGCTTGACTGCCCGACAGACATGGAGTCACATGTGCACCGTTGCGGGCGCACTGCAAGAGGGGGCTCTACAGGCACTGTAACCATGATCGTACCAAGCTCAGAGATGGAAGGCTTGGCCACAATCACCGGGCAGCTTGGGAGCCCCACTGCCTTCGCTGCTGCCCATGGTGCGTCACAAAAGCGCCAACGAATGGCTCGACATCGAAAGCGAAATTGAGCAGCTGGTTGTAACACTGCTTGTGCTTCTTCTCAATAAAGGAATGAAACTGCGGCTGTAAAGTACCCCCCCTGATTATGTCCTCTCGCCAGTAGTTCCGCTGCGCAATCTCGCAGGTGATCCACTTTCGTTCTTCTATAAATCACGCTTAAACCACCGAATTTGTGGGGATTGTCAGGCCTTTTCTCCCGTAGGGTTAAATTGATCTGGACCGTCAGTCTGCGTAGTCAAAACGTGAGTCGGCACCATCTCATGGCCGCGCATTACCCAACGTGCTGCAGGTGTTTTTCAGCTGCTCGTTCCCCCGGAGCTCACTAAAACTTCATCCACAGTTCTTCAATCATGCCATACCAAGCTAAGCCCAAGGACAAGAAGGCGTACGGCGCCAAGCTGGTCAAGCTCATCCAGGAGTACAAGACAATCATGCTTATCTCTGTGAACAACGTTGGCTCCAACCAGATCCAGCAGGTCCGCATTAAGTTGCGAAACCAGGCCGAGATCATGATGGGCAAGAACGTGAGTTGTTTTGTTTTGTAATTTTAGCAGCTTCGTTTCTGCCTTGAGTTCCTTGTGTGAGCTGGCGTTCCTTTTTCCGCACTATTACCACGCTTTTCAGACCACCATCCGCAAGGTCCTGCGCGACTTCATCGCCAAGAACCCCGAGCACCCCGTGGCTAGCCTCTTGGAGCACATCAACGGCAACATTGGCTTCGTGTTCACCAACGGCGACGTCGCAAAGATCCGTGAGGTTGTTGTCTCCAACCAGGTGCCCGCCCCCGCTCGCGTTGGCGCTCTTGCCCCCGCCGATGTCTACGTCGAGCCCGGCCCGACCGGCTGCGACCCCGGCCAGACCTCTTGGTTCCAGGCCCTCAACATCCCCACCAAGATTAACAAGGGACAGATTGAGATGATTGCCCGCGTGCATCTGATCAAGCTCGGCCAGAAGGTCGGCGAGTCCGAGGCTGCCCTGCTGGACAAGCTGGAGATTCGCCCCTTCACCTACAGCATCAAGGCTGTGACCGTGTACCAGGAGGGTGACATCTTCAGCGCCGATGTGCTGGACATCACCGAGGATGACATGCAGCGCAAGTTCATCGAGGGAGCACGCACCGTGGCCGCCCTGGGTATGATGCTGAACTACCCCACCAAGGCACAGGTCACCCACGGCCTCAACAACGCCCTCAAGGCCCTCATTGCCATCTCCATGGGCACCACCTTCAAGTTCCCCAAGGCACAGGAGTTCGAGGACTTCCTGGCCAACCCCGGGAACTTTGTGTCCGCCCCCGCTGCCGGTGCTGCTGCCGCTGTTGTCGAGGAGGAGGAGGAGGAAGAGGAGGAGGAGGATGTCGGCGGAGCTGGTGACCTCTTCGGCGGAGACGATGAGGACGACTGGTAGACTACTCTGGCCTCGACACGGTACTGATGCCCGGCACGCCTCGGTGTGACTGTGTGGCTCCTGAATGTATCGAAGAAGAAGTAAGACCCACACTACTTGCCTGCTGCTGCAGCAGCAGCACCTCCATCTGCCAAGGCCGCCTCTGCTGCGGCTATCCTGTGTGCCTTGGCGTCGCCCTTCCGGCGCTTGATATGCAGGGCGCGGCGGTCCAGGTGTGCCTCCACATCCCGCAGCTTGACGCCCCCTGCAGCGGCAGCCACCATGGCAAAGTACAGCACATCAGCCGTCTCGGCCGCCAAGTGCTCCTTGTCCCCCTCCTGCAGCGCCTCGTGCTGCTCCTGCACCTCCTCAAGCAGCTTGTGACGCAGCAGCTCCCGGTCGTCAAACAGGCGCTTGGTGTAGGAGCCGGGGGGGGCGTTGGCCTTGCGGGACCACAGGGTGCGCTCCAGGCCGGGGATACCGGCGCTATCGCCCCAGCAGCTGCGGGTGAACTTGTGGCAGAAGGCGGGAGGGTCCCCGAACTGCTGCACCTGAAATAGTACCGCGTCAGAATCGCAGTCCAGGCGCACAGAGAGCAGAGCCTGCCACATGCCTGATGTGTCCCCCTTACGCCACAGTGACGCTCTGGAGCGGCTATAGTAAATGCCTCTGCCCTCTGTAAGCGCAAACACGAGCGATTGCCGGGAGGAGTATACAAGCCCAAGAGCTCGTTCGTACTCATCAGTGACCACAGTGGGGATGAGGCCGTCGGTGCGGTCGCTGCGTGCACATAGAGCGAATGTGTGCGCAACGTCCAGCTGGTCGCCAACTTTAAGCTCCTCGGTGTCATGGGTCACGGATCCGTCACCGCGGGCCGCAGGCAGAGCAGCGGCGGGCACACCCACTACATGGATTCCGAAAGCATGCAGCTGGGCCACACGCTTTGCTGACAATGCACATGCCTGCGAGTGCAATACTTCGATCGGGGCAGCACACACTGCGACAGTGGTAGCGTCTCCGCCAGCTGCTTTGACGAATGCCTTGGCTTGCTCCTTGGATAGCGCAGCAACATCCTCGAGCTCCATCTGCAGAAGAACCACACTGCAAAGTGGTGCTAGCTTTTGGAGCACCACAAGTGCTGCATCACTGTGTTCTGTGCTCTGTGCGTCTACTTTGATTACGCAGCCCAGGCGATTGCGAGTAATGCCTGCTTGTGCGGAATTCGTCACCCGGGGCTCCGCACTAGCAATGCTTGCTGTGCAGTCTAGCAAGACCACATCGAGCCCACCATGTAGTCTGGAAAAACTGATATCATCATTGATGCTAGCAGCAGCAATAGACCATGATATTGCGGCTTGAGAACTGAGTTTGTCCCCGTCACAAGCCACAGCGACATCGGCAAAGTGCAGCACGACGGGGCCAGCAACACCCTGGCGGCGTACATGCTCTGCACCTCGTGATGAAGGTACCACAGGAATAAGCATGGCTGGTTTGTTGTAGAGTGTGCATACCTCTCTGCAGCAAGCAATATGTTCAAACCGAAATTTGATTCCAACAGCCTGAGACAAGAAGATTTTTTTAGAGGCGTGTCAAGGAGGGTTCACAATCTTTGCCCAAGACCCAACCAGAGCGGTTCAGCTGATAACACCAACAGAAGATCCCCTTTTCCTGCTTAAATCGGCTGGGTGTGGTCGAAGGCCCCGAGAACAATGCAAATTCACACAATTTAGCAGTCGAACTTCTGCTCAAAGGAAGCAAAGGCGCAAGCAAAATGGCCAGCGAAGCGCTACTGGATCAGCGTGAAAGAGCTGCAAAGCTTCTGCAGTCTAGGCCTGCTGCTGGTGCAGATGGTGTTGAAGCGATTTTTCGCTATTTATGGCACTCGGATCTGAGAGACTCAGCAACGCTTCCAGGCTTCCATATTCCGCATACAATTTCAATCAAGCTACACGAGTTTGACAGCTGGATATTCAGTGGTTTTCATGGTGAAATACAGCGGAAAAGAAGAGATGATGTTACCATCTCAGCAATTGAAGAGCACTTCTCCCAGGCAGTCGGAGCCAGTGGTGTTGCAGCGATTTTGATCGACCCACTGCACCTAAACGGTAAGCAACACATTTTTGAAGCCCCATTGGAAGTGCAGCACTTTTCGTGCAGATTTGGGTTACCCACAAGTTGAGTATCTTTCAATGCCACAGCTAGGTGAGTGAGCAAGTCGTATGCAACTTTCACGCCTCGCTGTCACAACTCGCTGCAACGCAGTGAGTAGGCTGCGAGGTGGACAGCTACCAAGAAATGGCATCCTTCAGCAGTATATAGATGCCAAGGGAGGACATAGTGCTACAACCCGAGTGGATTATGAGCCGATGTCTCAAAACGCCGTGAGGGCCACAAACACGCACCCCGCTTTAGCTGGCGAAGACGCGGCTGCCACATTTGATGACTCAAGCGGACTTGTGAAGTTTGCTGCTGTGAAAAACTTGATGCTGGGTCAAGAGCTTGCCGCCTGTGCCCGGTGGATCGCGAGCCACCTGCATGCTGTGTTCGCTGAGACTATCAAGGTGACTCGCTTTTCTGCCTTTTTCCGGCAAGACCCTGGAGACCGCCTTTGGCTGAGTTTCGTCACCAACATGGCATATGAAGGCCCACTACCATCGACTCAGATGCCTGCAAAGGTTGTGGCAGCATTGTTTGACTCCGATGCCCTGTGGGACACAGAGAAAGCAAAGCTCGATAAGTCCTTGAAGCGTTTTTCTGAGAGTGAAGAGCTGCAATCGCCATCTGTTCTCCGGCAGCTGACAAAATCGACCAAAACTCTGCAAGTTGACAACCTTGCAGAAAGTGCGGCAGCTCTGAGCGTGTCCCCGGAAGAAGAGTGGTTGGACGAGCTGCAAATGAGGCGGCCCAACTTGCCAATTCCTCGGGGTGTTCATGGAATGATCAAGTTGGTTGCAAATCAGTGCCCATCCTGTGGTGCTAAACTGCGCCAAAACCAAGGCGATACCTCCCAAATCCCGAAGGTTCCTAGGAAGACCTTACTGTTGCATTACCAACAGCTGTTGACACGCTTAGCAATCAAGCCGTTTGACATGTCGTATGCCCAAGAAAAGCAGATGGAAGGAAACCTGACTGCAGTCAAGAAGCCATCAAAGTTCAACTTTTGGCCAGGGGAGCTCGAGTCTCAACTTGCTGCTGGTGGGGTCGGCTTGTATGGTGTTTTCGCACGCAGCTTAGAGCAAGATGAGCATTTGAATGCCCTTCGGTCTTTCGGCAAGGAAGAGGCTGAGTTGAAGTTGGTGGTGCGTGAAGTTCCCCCAGCCATTAACTTGCTGCAGCCAGGCCTGGGTGGCCCTGAATTACAGGGCCTTCGAAAAGACCCTGCGTGGCTATTGGAAGGAATTGAGGTGTGCTCTGAATGTTTCCCAGCTTTTGATACTATTATTCAACACCAGCTGACGGCTGATTCGCGTGGCTTCGTGCCCGCCCAAGTGCTGGGCGCACCTGCATCGCAAAAGGGCTTGGACCGCCCAAAGTCACTGAGAATAAAGCAGGAGCTAGCCGCCAGACGTGAGAACCGCCAAGTGCGATTGCAGGAAGTGCAGCGCTTACAGAAGAAACTACGTCAACATATTGCCAAATCGAGTGTTGTGGATGGCACTGAAGCTGTGCAAATTGGCAGCCTTGCACTCAGCAGCCAAGAGGCAACCCTTGCGGCAGAGCTATACCAGAAAGGGAAAATCGACGACTCGGACGTCTCATTTGGAGGAACATGCATGGCAACTCCTATTGGGTTTGATTCAAGACCAGGAGCAGAGCTCGAGCCCGTAACAGATGCAGCGCTGCGTGAATCAGACCCCTTGGCTCACATGCTTGAAAGCGTGCAATGGGCCACAGCTGACATGATACACGCTCGCGAAGAAATCAAACCCAGTGGAGAAAGAGTGCAGTCAGACAGCACCGAAATTTTGGGGGGTGTCCAGGAAAGGAATCGACTGCGTCATGAAGCCTTCCGAGCCCAAGTGAAAGCGTTCGAGAAGTATCAAGCAGCAAAGGACAGAGCTACGGAGGCTTGGCGCAGCCGAAAGGAACCAGCTGAGTCAGACTTGCAGTTGCTTGCCGCTGGGCCTCCTGCCACCCCAAGTGCTGTTGCTGCAGCAGCCCTGCAGCGCTCCGCAACTGCACCGCTCGGAATGACTAGAAAGCAGCGGGCAAATGCCGCTTGGCAGACGAAGCAGCGCTCACTCTCCAGAAGCTCTTTGAGTGAGACTGCTGGACATATCGAGAGGGCCAAAATTGTTGCAAAGTCGACAGGCGGCACCACTTTCGCTCAGCCACGAGGGGTAGTTCTAACTTATGGGCGGGCAAGCTCTGCCGGTGAGCAAGCACATTCAGCCATTAGTTCAGAACGGCCGGAGTTCACCAATCAAGTTGGACCAGGCGCCATGAACCTATTGAGCACGTGGATAGCGTCTACTCAAGCTTCAGGGGGACCCGACGCAAAGCTCGCTACCATTGGGTCAGGAAAAGTGTCTGACCCTGCATTGGCAAAGGTTTTCGGCAAAGGAAAGCAGAAGCGGGTTCGCCGGAACCCGTTCTTGTCAACGGCTGTGGTTCCTGCCCAAGGGACGCATCGGAGCATGTTTTTCACGCCTGTAACACGTCCATACACGAGTCCTTCATTGTCCCAAACTCAGACCACCCGCACTGCCAGGTTGCCCCTGCTGCTCCCGCCATCGGCCCGGGACTCTGCTCAAACTGCAAGCCAACAAATTCCACAGACTTCACCCATTAAAAACCAAGCAATTAGTGCTGAGTGGGAGTCGCAGCAGCAAACACCGAACCGACAGCCTGTTCCTAGTACTACAGAGTCACTCAGTCCCTCGGACGGCAAACATGCAAAAGCAGAGGACTCATGCAGCCCGAGTTCCTCAAGCTCAAGCCCAGTGGCTGCAGCAACAGCTGCAACAGAGCATCGTTCCAGCCCCCGATCTGAGGCAGCTAAGCTTGGTGCGACAGGAAGATCGCTGTTGCCTGATCTACAAGCGGCATCAGTTTCAGCGAACAGTCTCACCTTCCAGCACTTTCCGTCTTCGAAGCAAACAAGGCAGAATATCATTACCAAGCACAAGTCTGCAGCAGCAGCTGCTGCAGCAGCAGCTTCCAAAGTAGCCTCACCGCGCAGAAGCAGTCATAATCCACACACCCTTGGGCCGCTACTGAGTGATGAGTTCATTTCTGCTGCAGAAGACTTGACATTCCGGACAAACAGCATTGAAAGTGCATACAGCCACCTTTCAAAACAAGACGAAAAGGCTCAAGCAAAAATCGCCCAGCGCAAGAAAGCACGAGCCGGTGCGCAGACGAATGCAGCCGCAGATGCGTACATGGCAGCCAGTACCATCAGAAAAGAAAATGCGTCAGCGCTATGCGAAAGCATGCTTGAGGCAGAAGTCGAAAGGCAACGGCGACTTGCAGAACTTGAGAGGCAGCGACAGCAGCGACGCCAAGACAAAGAGCTCGCAATGCGTATGTCGGTGAGCCAAGGCAGGCCAGCTGCAGACTCGCGATTGAGGGCCAACTCAGAGTCTAAGCTGGCGCTTGGAGGTGTTGAAGAAGCCATGCTGTACTCTGCAGATGCCTTGAACATTCGTGTTGGCGAAGGCTTCACTCGGATGCCCAGCCGCTTTGCGATCGAAGCCGAGAAAAGGCGCCGCCATCGAGAGGTGCAAGCACAGCAGCGGGCTGCGGCGCGTGAAGGTGCGGACACCGGAGAGATTGTGCTGACTGAGGAAGAGAAAATGCTTGCTGGTGTACTAGGTTCGTCCAAAATATCTAAGCCAGACGCAGCCAGTGGGATTCTGGCATGCAAGCTGCAAGTTGCAAAATTGGGTGAATTCCGAACATCAGCCGCAGATGATGCAAGAAAAAACAAAGCGCGCGTATGGCTGCTTGTGGTGCGCAGAGCAAGCATCGGCGAATATCAACCGACGCACGAGCAAGCTGTGATCGGAATGGCCTCTCTGTCCTCGTTGCGTGATTTCGGAGCTGGTCAAGGAGGTCCGTTGGGAGACGACCCTGAGATGGTAAGGAGGGCAGCCCTGGAGTTGGCTGGAGCCAAATCAAAGCAGCCAAAATCCACAAAAAAAGAGAAAAGATTTTCTGTTTCAAAATCTGACATCCACAATGTGGAAGTCATGTGGGGGCGGGGAATGTACTGCATGGAGCGCTTGGACGTGCAGTCGGGCGCAGTCACGCGCGAGTACATGTCTCGGCATGATTTGTGGAGCGGGGCAGAGAGGGACCCCCTACTCCTGCAAGCTAAGCGCTCCGAGTTGATGTGGAAGTCTACGGTTGAGGGAGCTGGCATTGATTTTTTGGCCTCCCAATTCTGCGTGAGGGTGTTGCCTCCCGTGAGCGTTAACAGCGCAGCCACTGAACTTGCAGTCCTGCCTCCCCACCCGGTTCAGCTGGGACCATGGAAGGATCACGATGAACACAACGAGCTTGTGCGGCTGCGCCGAGGTGCAACAAGTGCATACACCCATGAGGGCAGACGTCGCATCTTTGACAAGCGTCGCCAACTGGGCAAGGCACGCATGGCAGCCATGTCATCAGCCAAAGAAATAAGCGCTGAAACGCTTCTTGATGAGTACGCATGTATTCAAAAATCCCACCTGCTGAAGCAAACATCACGTAGCCAGGAGCAGGAATCCTCCAAACGCAGACCCATTAATGCTCGGCTGGCCCGGTGGTTCGGAACACTGGAAGTTGCGTCCTGGATCACGAACAACTTCCCAACTCCGGAGGGCACCGAAGATCAAACGAATATACCACCGGTGGATCCAGCACTGGGATCATCTTGCTGGCCCCACCTGCCACGCCCGCGAAGTCCCGATGAGCCGCCGCCCAGTGCAAGCATGTTGGCATCGCAGCAGGGCCCTGGCGGTGCTTGGCCATCAGATGTTGCCGCTGCAATGGGCAAGGTGTGCATCATTCCACACACAGTTGAAGGTGTCATCTCTGGTGGAACATTTTACAGAAGGGGTGCATTTCACACTGTGTTCCTGCGTGGACATTCGTCCGCACACCCTGTTGAAAGCAAGCCATTTACCTTGTTCCACTACAACTTCATGACTGGGAAAGCGCGGTGCGTGCGACTGTCTTTTTATGACCTGATCACGGATGAAGTCATCAAAGAAATTCCGGAACTCGTACGACCAGCTCGGTGCTTCTACGCAAATTTGGTGCTGTCGATGACTGCTGTGTTGAAGGAAGAGCAGCTGGTCTCGCGCCCGCAGACAGCACCTGTGTTCCGTATTGCCCATATCAGGGAGCCAACTGAAGATGAAGATATTGAAACCCGCAATTTGAAGAAGCATACGGATGTGGCGATCGTTCCTGCTAAGTTTCAGCGTGGCAGCCTCGCCTCCATGGTCAAGATGCACGGTCGAGGCATGATGTACTACACGCTGCGTGCAGATGAACAGTACCCACACACCTTTTCTGTCAGGACTCATAGTATTGGGGAGAGGAAAAACACTAGCCGGGATCTGGCGCAGCGCTCTGTGGAATCTCCTGATGATAATCCGTTCATCTCCAGCTTTGCAAAGCCTCTTGTGACCGCTTTCGGTCTTGACGTCGGCAGGCAAATCTTAGCGGCAAGGATTCGGCACATTGACGATGTTCCTTGGCTATTAGCCTTATGTGTTGGTCCTCCACAAAGCTCACGCACATATGGGCCACTGCAGGCACGCACTGACCTGCTTTCAGCCCATTTCGAGTTGAAGAACCCCGCCAGGGCAGAATCTCCCCGGGGTGATCGGGATGGATACGACATAAGTCGTGCACTACAGCAAAAAGCCGACATGGACGATACCTTGGGTACATTCTTTGTCTTAACTGTGCGCTTGGAGCGAAGGGGTGAATGGACAGAAAGGGGTCATTGCACAGAATTCCCAGACCGTTTGCCTACAAGTGCGCATGAAGGGGCCGACCCTGAAACATTCGGCAGCATTGAGTTGTCCTATGGCAAAGCTGCAACGGCAACTTTGAACCCGCTTCTGGAGCATGCTGGCAATGCCCCGCCCCCCACTGCCATAAAGCTTGAACAAAAGCAGCGAAAGCTGGAAAGGGACTACTACCTGCAGCAAGGCGCCGTAGTGAACGAAGACGAGTTTATCAAGCAGGCTATGGATAAAGCACAAATGCTCGCAAGCATGGAGCAGGTCGACATTGAAAAGCGTTTTCGTGATTCGGCTCGCCCACGAATGCTGCGGGCGGTGGATGCTGCGATCGGATATGCATCTGGAAAAATCGGCGAGAAACCAAGCATTGGCCTGGACAGTGTGTTTACTCAATTCTCCGGTGACGATGCATTCAATGACACCGCTGGTGGCGGTTTGATTCGGTAGGCTTGCAAATATATTCTCAATCAAAATAGGGCAGTCGAGGCACGCCAGTAATCACTGCAGGAACCCCTTGGTCGAAGGAATACCAGAGCCAATATCAGGGCTAATTGCTTGGCGCAGAGCAACCCCAGTTGCTTTGAAGGCTGCCTCTGAGCGATGGTGGTCGTTCGAGCCCTTCAGTACATCCACATGCAGGCAGATGCGGGCAGCAGATGCGAACGAAGTGAACACATGGGGAATCATTTCGCACGAAAGCTGCCCCACAGCCTCCCGCTGTAGATGCAGGTTGATGTCAGCATGGGGCCGGGATGAAATATCAACGACAGCTCGTGCCAACGCCTCATCCAGGGGACAGTGTGCCATGCCCCACCGCTTGATGTTAGCCCTTGCGCCCAGCGCGCGGTCAAACGCTTCACCCAGCACAATTGCAACATCCTCTGCAGTATGGTGGTCATCAATCCACAGGTCTCCTTTAGCGGAGACTGTCAAGTCCATTCGCCCATGCTTTGCAAGCGCCCCCAGCATGTGGTTCAGGTAGCCAATGCCCGTGTCCACTTTAGCCACCCCGTCTCCATCCAAATCAATGGTCACGGTGATGTTGGTTTCCTTGGTCTCCCTGGAGCTCGTGCCGATGCGATGCGCAGCTGCAGTTGGCACAGCGCTTGCTGCACTTGCTGCTGCGCCCGCCTTGGCCGCCGAATGGCCTTGTGGAGGCACGCCTGCAGGCTCAGCACAACCATGCACAGCATCCAGCAGGTGCGCCAAGCCAGGAGGCAGCACACTGGATGCACCTGCTTGTAGCAGATTGGTCACGGCTGGGGGCTTGACACTGCTGGCGCTGCTTGTGACGCCCACCGCTACAGCTGCGGTGGCCGCATCCCCTGCCAAGGCTGCAGCTTTGTCAGGCGTCAGCACACCCACACTGAGCACACCAGCTGCTTGAGCTGCTAGGCAGTCGTCCACAGTGTCTCCTACCATCAGCACGCTGCCCCCTGCAGGTGTGAGAAGCTGACCGTCAGGTGCTCGGGGAAACTCGACAGACTCTCCAAATAGCCCCCGAAGCGCAGTCATCAGCGGCTGCGGCGACGGCTTTGCGGGGCCGCTTTCCATCGTGACTTGCACTGGGAACAAGCCCGTCCACCCGAAGCGAGCAATGGCTTCGGCGGCGTCGGCCGCTGGTCGCCCGGTCACCAGTGCCACGTGCCCATGCACTCGGTGGGCAAGCTCGTGCAGCAGGGCAGTGCTAACCAGGGGGGTCTCAAGGGCCTTCAGCCCAGGGGTGCTGTCATCACCGTGGTACAGCTGCTCGAACACGTCTGTGACGGCTTGGAGGGAGGGGCCATCGGCGGCGTCCCCAAGGCCCGACGCAACCAGTCTGTGGGTGACAATCCAGTCGTTGTTGGCGTTTCCTGCCGCCTTCACGGCATCAATGTCGGCATGCGAGACGGTCACTCCAAACTTAGCGGCAGTGTGGATGATGGCGCTGCGGTAGCTGCGCCCAACGTCAACCAGAACACCATCCATGTCCAGCAGCAGGGCACCCACGCCACCTGGCGCGACCTTCGAGCCCAGCACTGCCTGGGCCCCACTGCTGCCCCGCTGGTGCTTCAGGGTCAAGGCCAGGTCAGCAATTGCCCACAGTAGCCTGTCTGTGTCTGCGGGGCGACCTGCAGAGATTCGGATGTAGCCGGCCAAAGGACCCTTGGGGTAGTACCGCACGAGCACGCCGCGCTGCCGCAGGCCCGATCGCACAGCATCTGCCTCATAAGGCGCCATGACCTGGAACAGCACAAAGTTGGCATCTGTGGGCATGGGTTTGAGCCACGGGGCAACCTTTGCCAACTCCGCCACCATGCGATTGCGCTCGTGAAGCATGGGCACCACTTGAGTGCGGAAAATGGTGTTCCGGTTCCGCAACGCAGCGCGAGCAGCGGCATCACTGGGCACTGTGATGTTGTACGGCTGCTTGATGGCGCATATTGCGGAGATCAGGTCCTTGTGGGCAACGGCAGCTCCCACCCTGGCTCCGGCCAGGCCGGACCACTTTGAGAAAGTGCGCAGGACGATGATGTTGGGGTAGACAGGGGCTGCTGGGGATGCTGGCGCTGCGCCCCCAAGGTCCACGAGCGGCAGTGCAGTCTTGAATGTGGGCGGCGCCCCTCCGTCCAGGGCAGCCAGAATGTCCTCAGCGGGAATGGTGAATTCCGCGTACGCCTCGTCGGCAACTACCACAATGGGCAG
>Ga0307982_1001483_pt1 | contig 19113 bp, 10 predicted proteins | sample OrgLakmetagen989_FD_201847 | JGI IMG/M metagenome (GOLD analysis project Ga0307982, IMG submission 201847) | Saline water microbial communities from Organic Lake, Antarctica - #989 | ecosystem: Environmental > Aquatic > Non-marine Saline and Alkaline > Saline | place: Antarctica: Organic Lake... | reverse complement strand
GAACTGATTCCGACTGGCCAGACGTAGAGGGCTTGACTTTAGACCCTACATGTGGCCCCCCTCATGGGCGGTCTGCGGCCCCTCCTCGTCGGGGTCCTCACTACGCTAAGACACTACCCACAAGGGGGGTCTCTGCTGACCGAAGCCCTCTCTCCCTGCAGCACGAAATGCCCTGCTGCAAGTTTGGATGCAAGCGTACAATCAAAACCTGTGGTAAATCATGAATCGTTCTTTCTGCGACTGCGGTCAGTTTCGCTGTCTATAACTGCTTCAGCGGGCTCGCTTGTAGCTTGGCTCAATTTCCGCATATTATAATTGATTGCTCGATCGCTTGAAAAGCGCACTACAACAAACACCAAGCAGCATGGCGTCACGACCAGGAATGACAATTGCAGAAGAAGATGAAGATTTGGATTCTCTTCACGAAGAGGATGAATTTGACGAGCAGCAGCAGCTTTCAACGGAGGAGTTGAATCAGCAATTGGCTGCTGCTGTCGAGCAGAATGACGTCCTGCTCCTTTCTGAGAGCTTAGAGCGAGGAGCAGATCCTAGCTTCCGGGATGAAAAGCACTGGAATCCACTGCTCTGGGCTGCCTTTTATGGACACCATGAGGTGCGCGATGATGTGTCGGGCTCAGGCCTGCGATGCCCACCGCTGGTGATTGCAGGTTGTACAGCGACTGGTGGATGTCGGGGCTGGAGAGGAGTACAAAACCCTTCCTGACGATATGATGGAGCCAGCAACTGAAGTTGAGCACGACGGCGCTGCCCCCAGGCGGCAAGTGAACTCGCCGTTGCTGTGGGCTGCGTACAAGGTGAGCACCAGCGCCCCCCCCTGTACCCCCCTCCGCCTACATGCAATGCGAGTAACGCTCAGGGACATGTTAAAGTTGTATGGCTCCTCCTGAATGCCCAATTGAGCACAACTGATGTGGACACGTACGGCAACACTGCGCTGCACCTGGCTGCTGCCGGTGGCCACCTGCACATCGTCTGCAGCTTGCTGCACGCTGGCGTGGACCTGCACGCCCGAAACTACCACGGTAATGTCGCCTTGGATCTGGCCACAGACAGCTCTGTGCGTGCCCTGCTGCAGCGCGCCATGCGGCAGAGCGCGTGTGCAGGCACCGGGGAGGAATTCGGTGCACACGAGCTGCGCCACCTGTGCCACAGCACCGGCAAGATGTATGGCGATGAGAGCATCTCCCGCATCATCCCAGTGCATGCCTCCGCTGACCTGAACGATGACACGCTGATGCCAGTGCGTTTCTACACGGAGATCGAGTACCAGGTGGGCGACGCAGAGAGCGCCCTGGAGGCCGCCCTGCAGCCAGGCAGCGCCCTGGAGGCCGCTCAGGCACACCAAGGTGCTGCTGTCATCCACCCAGGGGGGGCTCTGCAGGGAAGCGGTAGTGCCAGCACAGACTTTGGGCTGTCCACCGTGTCTGATGAGCTGCACGAGCTTGCTGTGCCCCATCTGGTGGCTGCCCTGGACAAGGCACGCCAACTCAACGCCAGTGTCAAGCTCATTGCACAAGCAAGGAACGGACTGACACGGGCCAAGGCTTGGGTGGATTTGAAGCGGGCGATTGTGCATGTGACAGCCGCACGCCCCCTGGGAAGTGCTGCCCAAGCTGGCCCCCTTGCTGAGGCATCTGCAGCTGCCGCAGCCGCAGGCGTCGGCGCCACTGCCCTGGGGGCGGCCAAAGCTGCCCTCGTGGCGTCCCTTGCTGAGTGCAGGCTGCAGGACTACATTGTAGTGGGCAGCAATATCGCCTGCGCCTCCCACGCACACGACGGGGACATTGCTGTGCTGCAGGACAGCCTGCACGCCTGCCAGCGCCTGGGGGCACAGGACAAGCTGCTCAGCAATGCATCCAGCACACTGCAGCGACTGGTCATAGAGGTGCAGCTGGACGACGAGATGCGTGGCATCCGCAGGCTGCAGGAGGAGTACGCCCATATGGCCAGCAGTCTGCAGGAGGACGACGCGACGGCATACCCCCGCTTCGCCCGCCTGACGCCCCTGCCCCCAGCACTGGCCGCCGCCATGGCTGCTGCTGAAGAAGCAGCGGCTGCCAAGGCTGGCAAGAAAAAGAAGAAGTCCAAAGCCCCCCAGGTGGAGGAGGTGTACGGGGAGGGCGACTTCTGGCCGGTGGGGCAGCAGTACGAGCCGGCGCTGGACCCAGCGGGCGACGCATGGATCGAGCACGACTACATGAAAGAAGAGGAGGATGCTGATAGCGCCAAGAAGCCCAAGCCCAAGCCCAAGCCCAAGCCCAAGGGGGCTGCCGAGGAGCCGGAGCCCCTGCCCCCCATGCCCCAAGCCACCCCGCAGCTGGTGCACCTGCGCACGTGGAAGCGCAGCATAGCACAGCTCAAGGCCACTGCACAGGCTGCAGCAGAGAATGCTTCAGCAGACAGCTTGGTGGGTGCGGCCCTCGAGCTGGCCAGCAGCAGCGACGTCGTCGCCAATGAGGGGCAGGGCTCTGAAATTGCTCGCGTCACCCTCATACAGCGCAGCAAGGGCAAGAAGAGGAAGAAAGGCAAGGGCAAGAAGAAGTGAAATGTATGCATTTACGCGCTGCTCATCGCTGCTTGGGGACGCCCATGTAGGTGGAGCCTGCAGGGGGGTGCAGGCCTGGGGCGGGGCTGATCATGCCCTCCACTTCCACCTCCGTGGGGCTCAAGCCAGCGTCGCCGGCGACACCAAAGTCCTTGTCAGCTTGGTCGGCGTTCATTTTTGCCAGCTCTGCATCCTGCACGCCGAGAGACTCGGCCTGCAAGTACGCAGTGTTGGCTGGGAGGAACTCAAAAGAGTGCTCGGAAGCCAGCTCGGCCGTGTCCTCTGCAGCACCCTGATGGTGAGCCATTTCAGTCTTTGTCAGGTTTCGCACAAACACCGCAGGGTTGCCGGCCCACATCTGGCCCTTTGGCACGCGGCGGCCAGGGTGAACGACGGCACCCTCGGCAACGTGCGCAAACTCCTCCACAATGGAACCCTCCATAACTACCGCGCCAGCACCAACGACAGCACGGTCCTCGACCACACAGCTTTGCAGGAGAGCACCAGCACCTGTAAGAATACCAATCCGTGCGCAAAGCTCGGCACTGCAATGCTCAAGAACGTACCGATTTGCACGTGCTGGCCGATTGTGCATGAAGCGTCAGGCTTGCCCTCCACAGATTTGGATGTGTGCAACACAGCCCTGTCGCCAATACTAGAGCCAGGACCGATGTACACCTTATTCAAGTCACCTGTACACAGCAGTCGGAGGGGCTCGGTGAGCTGAAGACTCAATTTGCTCGCAGTAAATCCGCACCTCTCACGACAGCACCATACCAAACCGATGCCCCGGTGCCAACGAACACATTGCCCACGACCGAAGCATTTGGCGCAATGAAAGAATCAGTTGCGACATCTGGGTGGTGTTCATACAAGTTCATGACAGCCCTGTGGCGGCTAACTGCGAGCAAGATGAGGGTGAGCGGAATCTGAAGTTTGACACGGGAGCATCCGACGCACAAGACTCCTTGAAAATAGGCTTCTCGAGGGCCCGGAGACCAACATGATCCAGAGCCTGGCCGGTTTCACGCGCCATGCGGCCTAGCTCGTATAAAGCACGCTTCATTGCCATTGTGAAGGCTGACTTGTGTTGCGACAGTTCGAGAGCAGCGACGACACCTGGAGCTGTCCTGCAATGAGGCCAGCAGCATACGATGACGGGCAGAAAATCTATGATCTTCTGCGACTTGACTGGACCGCACAGCTGAATTTCCTCTAGTACCTGCTGCTGGTAGGCAAACAAGGGGGACCAAAAGTGACCTGCCCATATTCCGAGCTCGAGCAACAGGTTGTCGCAAGACCCTGCATCGGCAAAGCAGAAACCAAGCAAAAATGTTTATTGTCGCTGAGTCTTTGTTTTGTTTCGCCTCAAGACCTACAAACGGTGCTTTGCGCCTGGAGTGCATTTACTTGGGTGAAACTCTAACGAAACGTCATGGCAGCGATCAGCACAGCAAACCACACGTTCAGAATTGGGTCCCGGTCATCCGATCTGGCAATGGTACAATCAACCAGTGTACAGACATCGATACAGGTGCGGCTGGTGGAGGCCTTGAGCGTGTGCAGGCGCCCATGATTATTTTGCACAGGCTGCGTTCCCCGGCACTGATTGCCCGATCACATCCACCAAGACAGTCGGTGACGTGAAGCTTGGCCAGTCCCTTGCAGTATTAGCGGCAGCAACACCTGGACTTTTCACCAAGGAGCTTGAAGTAGCTTTGTCGGGTTTTGAATGCGAGCTGGTGGTGCACAGCTTGAAAGATGTGCCAACCTCCCTACCCGATGGGCTTGCGATTGCATGCATCCCTCGTCGAGAAAACCCAACAGATTCCCTTGTGCTTGCCAAACGGCACTGTCATCTTGAAGCAAGCGCATCATCTTCTGGTCTGAGCTCGCTTCTGTATTCGCTGCCCGCAGGAAGCGTTGTTGGTACCTCCAGCATACGGAGAGCTGCGCTTCTTTCGCGGCTGGCTCCGCACCTGACGATTGCCGATGTGCGTGGCAACCTAAACTCGCGCATTGCTAAGCTGGACAAGTCTGAAGAAGAGCACAGCGAGTCAGACACACAGCACTACGATGCATTGGTACTCGCCACAGCTGGCTTGTTGCGATTGGGGTGGGAAAGTCGCATATCAGAAACGTTTGATGTGGCACACTTCGGATATGGCGTCAGCCAGGGAGCTCTAGGTTTGGAGATGCGTGTAGACCTTTCGTCGCCACTACAAGCCAAGCTGTTTGATGTTCTGAAGTCCCTGCAGCACCCCGCATCTGCAGCAAGGTGCGCAGCTGAGCGAGGCTTGCTCAGGTCTTTACGGGGCGGGTGCCAAGTACCCCTGGCTGTGTCATCAGAGGTCAAATCTTCAGAGGATGGGTATGCGCTTTGTCTTACTGCTGCAGTGCTGTCATTGGATGGCTCAGATATGGTACAATGTGCTGCTGAGTGCAAGGTTTCGCTCCCTGATTCCCACAAGAACATTACCGCAAGTAGCTCGAAGCTCGTCGAAACCGGCCTTCTAGTTGCCCGGGATGCCATGGGAGTTGGCGACCAAACTTATATTGAGCAGGCGCTGAGTCTCGGAGAAACGCTTGCAAAGCAGTTGCTGGCGCAAGGAGCTGCAGAAATGCTGCCAGGGTTCACAGAAGCTGACCGTCCGGCAACGTATGGGTCCCCTGAGCTTGCTGGAGTCCCAGCTAGATCTTGAGGATGCTGTATATCCCAAGAGCATCATGGCACTTGCGATGCCAGCCACGCAGCCATGAGGGCGCATACCAAGCCTAGCTGTAAGCTGAGCGTTGGGACTGCACCAGCAGCAAAGGGCTGAACTGCAACAAAAAAGGAAGCATGAGTGTGCCGAGCGAATTATGGTTTCACTTATCGTCGCACTTACTGTAGGAGCAGTCTTCGCCCGCATACTGGGCAATTGTAATTGTTCGATTGTACGGGTTCAGAATGCTCTCACATTGGCATGCACCCTCCGCACACACACCATACGGATAACTACAATTGTTCAGACAAAGTCCTGCGAGGAAAATGCATACAGAAAAGCGAGATGCGCTGTTCGGTTGTCACACTTACGCTCGTTGCAACTCAGCCCGCCGAAACCAGGGTCGCAAACACAACGTCCAACTGGATACTCAGCCGAGCAGTATCCGTTGCCATTGCACTGATCGGGGCAGTCTCGAATACTGCAGTCTTCGCCGATGAATGGGGGGCGGCACTGGCATTTGCCGAAGCCGTTGCAAATACCATGGCTTGCTCCAGGATGTTCATGGTTGCAAGCAACTTTGCGCTCGTTGTAGACGTGGCCTGCAACATGATGCTCAGCCTCGGGGGTAACTGCGTGGCAGCAATGCTTGCAAACTTGCTGGTGTGTATACTGATCATAAAAGCAAAAATCGCCAGGGCAGGTTACATTGCTACAATCGCTTCCATAGTATCCCTCTTCACAAAAGCAACGCCCGAATTGACAAGTGCCGTGATTGCTGCAGTTTTTAATGCAGCGATTAAGGCTGAACTGCCACATATCATCGACAGCTTCAAAATCAAAGGATTTGCTCGGTGTGTCGGGATGCTCTTGGGTGTATGCAACACCCCCGTACAGCAGCAGGAGCTCATACTTGGAGCTGAAAAAGCCCTGGTGGCCGAAGCGGTGGATCGGCTCGCTGTACTGAAGCACTTGTAATTCTTCTGGCATGTCCGGACGAAAATCGTTCCTGTCTCTGCAGCCATCCCAGCCTGGCGCTTGGCGCCTGGGCTGCTTAATGAACACATGGTCAGTGGCACGGCCTGCACTTCCGTCCACAGGAAAGCCTCGAGTTGGCTGCCCAAATACAGACGAACTCAATATGAAATCTGTGCCATCACTCAAAGGGATAGAGTCAGATGTACACAAGTCTGGGTAGAGGGCGTGAGGAAAGGCATCGATTCGCAGCCAGCGGCGTGTTGTGCGATTGAACTGCCACAAATCATTCTGGAAATAGTTGCTACGATAGCCAGCCACAAGCAGAAGGGTGTCTGGAGCTGTGACTAGAACATGCCCTCGCCTCTCTGGCGGCGAAACGTCTGAGTGTACAACAACTGTGTCCCACAGGCCTGTGGTGAAGTTATAAAAATGAAAGTCGCCCAAGTAGTGAACGCTCGGGCCATACGGCTGACCTGCAGCCAAATCTGCGGTTGCACGCGCAACACCGCTCCCAGCACCTGCAGAATCCGCATCTGGGTATGGAAAGTATGAAGTATAGCCCCCAAATAGATACAAGCCGCCATCTGCCAAAGAAATGGCAGCTGATGCCCTCTTTTCAGGCCATATGATGGTGCAAGTTATGTCAAAACGCTCCTCCCACAGCCTGCCAGGAGTATCGTAGCACGACTCTTGAGGAAGAACTTGGAACCATTCACCTGGATCTGTGGCATTCAAGCTGTGCTCATAAATCCACATATCGTCTAAGTACCCACCTGCTGGGTAAGCCTCAGTTGATTCCCAGAGATTGCCTCTTGTGTTCCCTCTGGCGAATCCATGCCACAAGCGATGACCGCCAAACATGAACAAACGATTGCCTTCGGCGACTGTCGCTGCACGCCATCGATCTGCAGGCCCCATCCTGCCAAGCTCGCCCAACCGATTCCACGTGCATACACCACGATCTTTGCACGCTACGATGTCGAACGTCCACATGTCGCTGCAAAAGTCTTGGCACCAACGGCTAAAGCCCCCATACACAAAGAGAACGCCATCATCAAAAACCGTTGCCACATGGTCGTACCGCTCGTTTGGGTGAGTGCAGATGTACTCGCCAGACTCAATTCTGCATCCACCGATGTATGCTCCTGGATCAATTCTTCGCCAACCATCTGACATGCAGCCGTAATCGTCGAAACGAAAGCAGTCGACGTCATATTCCCAAATATCGTTGTGCAGTTGGCCGACCGATATATTATAGCACTGGGCGTTTGTGAGCCCTGCAGCACAAGGGAAAGTCGGGCGCGTGTCGTAAGTAATGAACTGTAGATCACCATCCACACTTTCAACCTCGTATGTCTTTGGATTGTGTTCTTTGCTTATATCGTTTCCTCGACCACCAAACAGATACGCTGAGTTGTTCCACTGGACGAATGAGTGACCTTCCCTAGGGCCTGGGCCTGGACTCTGCCAAGTCCACTGGCGCCATGCCTGCCCGCATCCAGCAGCTGCTAGTACCAAGCAGGAAATAATTCGAGAACGCATACTTTATAGAGAATGTCGCAGCTAGAGCGAGTTGCTTTGTAGCAAGGCGTAGGCAAAGGAAGTATTTGAGATGAGGGAGTTTCACTCGAAACGCAGCGCAGTCTCACTTGCCAGTCCGGCAAAGCACGCGGCATGTATAGTGACAAAACACAGATGAAGAGTATATTTTTTCATTGCACTAAGAAAACTACCTCGGTGGGGTCTCTGTGGGTCTGAAATGCTCTCCGGCAATGCAGGCACAGGGCTCGAAAAGCTGCCCCCCCCGACAGAAGGTAGCAAGAAGCAGTGACCAGTACTTCAGGAACTTCGTATCCGCGAGGCTACTAATTTTCGCCGAACATCCTGCAGACTGTTGAATCGCAAACTCCAGCGGATCGAAAATCCTCAATCTGTGATTTGAGAAAAGCAGTCTCGAATAACCAGCCAGCAAATGCCGTGTCAAGCCACAGTCTCCCTGGTATATGCCAGCGGCTCACGTAGCACTCGCCCCAAACTGCTTTGTAGCCACTGTGCTAGACACGACTTATCCTCTGCACGGACCAACCGCCATCCAATCAGCTCGGTGACCAGTTTCCCGATTTCAGCCTCGGCCTCTTCGCGGCTGCATTGGAACTTGAGGGATCTGTACTTGATAGATGCCTCGTCCGCCTCATAGAACAAAGATATTTGCACCGAGACTTTCCGCAGCCCCCTGTATGAGAAGCTGTCAAGCGTAATGCCCAACAACGGGCATGGCTGCAGCTCAGGTGGTTGTGCACTGCCTTCAGCCATGGGGGTGGCCGCTGCAGGGTGCTCCGTTGCGGGATGTTTCGAAGCCACATTGTCGGGCTTCAGAGGCTCCAATCCAGCCCCTGATGAGGCAGCAGGTGCAGCTGGAGGGTGGCTGGTTAATTGCTGGCTTTCAGGCTTATGTTCCACAGGTGCTGTATGTGCACTTGCAGTCGCCGCTGTCGCACTTGCAGTACTTGTGGCTGCTGGTGCTGGTGCCGGGGCTGGTATCGGTGCAGCTTCAGGCGTGGGTGCTGGGGTGGTGTCTGGCAAAGGGGTCTCCGGGTCGTCACCGGTGCTCTTCTCCGACTTCTTCTTCTTTTTTAGCCACATGTGCTGCAGCAGCTCTGTAGCTGTTGGGCGCTTCAGTGCATCCATGTGCAAACACTGCACGATAAAGTCTTTCAATTCAGCCTTGAGCTCGACTGCTGCAGCGGAGTCGGCCCTCAGCTGAGCAGGCAGCTGCCCGCTGCGCTTCGCCTCCCACATCACCTGGAAGGTTTCGTTGGGGTCCACCCAGTAGGGCGTTGCTTGAGACGCCAATTGCAAAAGAGTCAGGCCGAAGCTGTAGATATCTCCCTGCGGGGTAGAAATCGTTGTCTCATCCGGCGCAGAGTAGCGCCCGCGGGCAGTGGGCGCGTCTTGGCTTTGCTGCCGCTGCAAGCGCAGTGCAGCAACACGCGCAGAGCCATCAGAACTGTTGATAAAGATATTGTCTGGCCGAATGTCTCCCAGTGCAACAGGCGGCAAATGCGTGTGCAAGGTGTTCAGCATGCTGAGAATCTGCCTGCCCCATTTCTTCAGGACTTTGGTTTTGACATCTGGGCCACGCAGGCGGTTCACATACCCCTCCACAGTACCATCGACAACAATTTCTGTCACATAAACCTCTTTGTCGTCCTCGGTCCAGTGGTCCAGCACCCTCATCAGGTTCTCGTGCTGCACACCGCTGGGCAATGTCACCGCTGCTGAACCCTCATCAGATGCTATTTCGTGCAAAGCAACTTCGACACCTGCGTCCCGATCATACGCTTTCAATCTGCAGGGGTTGCTAGTATGTAATGCGCGGCCCACAAACGAACTCGGTCTTACATCCTTCTGCCCTTCGTAGACCCGGGCATAACATCCTCCGTGTCAGACTGCACGTTTCAAGCGAGTGACCAGGAATTCGCGCTCAAGGTGCTGCGCACATACCCGAATGTACCGCTGTGTTCGTGCAGTCGGTTCGTGTCCTTGTGCCTCCACATCTGCGACGGGGTGGCTGGCGTCGCTGTCTTGCGCAGCCGAACCCTCAGCTTTCGCAGCTGCCATGGTCTACTTCCTTCCAGATGGCGTGCAGGAGCACCCACAATAGAGGAGGCAGAGCCTGTTACGCAGCCACATATATATTGCTGCAGCCCATAGGTGCAGGTTGAATTGGTTTGCTCTTTCCCTGGCCTTGTTGTAACTGGGTGAAAGAGGACTATCTGCATTTGAGAGACAGAAGGTCTGGGGGGCCTCACTGCATCACACAACCTTCAAGCATCATGTGGGAGGTGCCAATGTAATCATTGTGTGTGCAAATCCATTTTCTTGTTCCGCTGACAGGGCTCGGGCCTCTCAGAGGCGGCTTCTTTGGATTCGCCGTTGCCTGCTTGTTATTTGTACGGATGGCGCACTTTCCTCTGGAGCTGTGGTCAGCACAGTTGTCTGCTGAATTATCTGACAGTGAATCAGACAGCGATGTGGAAGGTGTTATCCCCCCGGCAATTCCACTGCCGAGTGCGCGTGGCTTGGCTGGTACTATGCATCTCAAAACAAACCACGCAGCAAGTTCAGGCCCTTCTTCTGCTGCCTCGGGTGGTGCTAGGTGCCGAGTCAAGGCGGACAGCAGCACTACTGAAGTCCACCCAAATGACACAAAAAGCATGGCATTTGCTCAATCCTCACTTGATACGCTGCTTCGAGACTACCGATGCGGGCAGATGTCTGCCCGCTGCCAGGTGCTGCTGCAGGAGATGCACTCGTGCCTGGTGCACACAGTCGCGCGAGTAGAGCAGCAGGCCAAGGCTGCCAGCCATTTGCAAGAGGTATCGCAAGAGGTATGATGGTGCGTGCGCTGCTCTACCGTGGGGCTGCTGTCCCTGCTGCGTGCCCGGCAGTGTCAACTTGGGATGCGGCCGTGCGGCCAAGTGCATGTCCAGGCCTGCTTCTGGGAAAGAGCATCAGCAATATGCCGCCTTGAGGAAGTTAACAAACCCATGCACCTATTCACCACTGTGTGTGTAGAGCTTGAAGCGCATGCGGCACAGATGAGGACATCATTCGTGGCCAAGCTCAGCCCTGCCAGAGGTGTCGTACCTCCGCTGGCAGTTGTGTCAGCAGAATGCGGCACAATAACTGAGGAGCCTGCTATAACTTGAGCTCATGAAGCATGCTGGAGCAGCAGCAGGTGGCATCGTGTGGCTGTGCAGTTCGAGAGCCGCGATGCCAGTGGGCAACTGGGGCACCAACGCCCCAATTCACAAACCATGAGCCTTCGTCAAAGGCTATACGAAGTGCATTTGAACGCTGTGCTTGCCTTGTGGAGGCTGGCTGTGCTTGCTGGGTCTTGTGGCCACAGTTGTGTGTACTGCCCACACAAGGGGGGGCAAGGTGTAGCACTGGCTTGTTTACCAACCTCAATCAATATGTGTCAATTTTCTTCAGCCGGCAAGATACGGCAGTACTGATGCCTCAGCTTTGAGCTTCGTGCGCAGGTACCCTATTTGTTGCACACTCGAGAGGCGGCGTTTCGTCTGGCAACTTCGCGTGCGACGTTACACTCGACTTGCCATCGAAAGCGAGAAAGCGTGCTGTAGACAGCAGCGAAAGTTATTATGCGGTCAATGCGTGAAGCAGCTCTGTCTGCTGGCGCAGCCGGTGCCGGGAACAAGGCTTTGGACACTGATGCAGTGTTTCAAGAGTACGGCGCAACACCTCGAGCAGGACGAACGGCTGAGACAGCCTCAGAGCAGAAAGTTCCCACAGCGCAGTCCTCAAAAGAACAGTCATACATCCCTCTTGCGGTCGCCCAAACTACCATTCGGCGTATGGCCGGAGACATGGAAAGTATGCGTGAGCATCATGCAGGCCTGCTGGCCAAGGTGCAGAGCTATTATGCCAAACGCGAGGAAGCCACGCGAGAGCACTATGTGAAATATATCGATGACATGCGATCTCGAGCTGATAGCCGAATCAAGTACTACAAGGGCGCTGCTGGTGATTTGCGAGATCGCTTGGAGTCCACCCAGCAGCGGCTGGAGGCTGAGCAGCAGTCAGCCGCTTCGGCAGCCACACGCCACGCCGAAGAAGCCGAGCGCCTCAAGGCAAGCATCGGTGCAGATGGCAGCGACTACGAAGTGTTGCGCGAACGCCTGCAGGAGGCCCATCGCATGGAGCTGCAGGAGCTGCAGGAGCAGGTGGCCGCGTCGGGGGGCGCCACCAGCCAAGAGACTGACCGCTTGCAGCAGCAGCTCGCTGCACAGAAGGAAGCTTTCCAAACTGTCAGAGATGCCCTGCTTGCACACTTTGATGAGCAGCTGGATGACCGCGAAGCCGTCATTGCGCAGCTGCGCGTGCAGTCTGCACAGTTGCAGGCCCAAGTCACCGCCCTGTCAACAGTCACTGTGGCGGCAGCCAATTCGCAGCAGCAATCCATCCAAGCAGGAGGGGGCGCAGCCGCCAGTGCACTTGCAGCCGAACTGTCCAAGGCCAAGTCAGAGCTGCAGCACCTGCGGCAGGAGCAGTCAGCAGGCAAGGGCGGCTGGGCACAAAGTCAGCCAGCCCCTCAAGCAGCACCACCCGCTGCTGCTGCCGGAAAGGATGCAGTATCCGTCGAGCGCGAAGCCCAATTGCAGGACTTGCTGCTGCGGCCGTACCAGCAAGCAGCGCAGGATGCGGAGGCGGAAGCCGCCACCCGCGCTGACTCCTGCAGTGCCCAGGAGGAGCACGTGGACGCCCTGCACGAGCAGTATAAGGGGGTCAAGGGAGACATCAAGACGTGGCTGGCTGAGTACAAGGAACGAACGGGACAGGATGCGGACAAGGAGGCCAAGAAGGCCATCCGTGATGAGTACCGCCAATACGAGGCACTGTCCGCCCAGCACAAGGAGGCCCAGCAGAGCCTGGAGGACGCACGGGCTGCAGGAGACCAGGCTCAAGAGGACGTGCACACTGCACGCCGCATGCTGCAGCAAGCCCAGCACGCTGTGCAGCGGGGCGATGCGCCCCCAGCCCTGAAGCTTGGCACTGCCGGCGCTGCTGCTGACTTGCTTGCCGCCAACGAGAAAGCAGCCAGGCTGCAAGCCCGCCTTGCAGCTGCAGAAGACGAAGCAGCTGCTCTACACGCCCGTTTGGATGCGCGCGACGCCAGTGCCGACGGCACCGGCAGTGTGCCTGTTGCAGAGCTTGAGCTTGTGGAGGCTGAGCTGAAACGGGCGAGGGAGGATGCCACACAAGCCGCAGAGGACGCCGCTGCTGCAAAAACAGAAGTGCAGTCCCTGCAAAGGAGACTCACTGCTGCCCAAGACAGCGCTGGGGATGCCACACCGGCCGGCAGTGACGGCGGTGGCGGTGGCGATGGCGAGGAGGTGGCTGCCCTCCAGGAGGAGTTGGATGCCGCCCAGCAGGAGCGCGACGAGCTGGCGGAGGAGGTGCAGGCACTCAAGGCAGCCGCACAGGAAGCCAGGCTGGACTTCAAGATGCAGCTAGCCGAGGCTGCTGCAGGTGCCGCTGGGGGTGATGATGATGAGGAGGAGGCAGCTGGCGCCGCGGGGGGCAGCGAGCCTCCCCTCGCCCCCGTACTGGAGGCCCTCATCGACCGCGTGGGAGGAGACATTGACACCGCCAAAGGTTTGTGGAAAGACAAGAAAAAGTCTGCTGTGTGTGAGCTGCTGCAGGCCACTATTGACCATGTGCTGGCGGAGCTGCAGCCGCACCAGCACGAGAAGCTGCCCCCCCTGCGGGAAGCCCTGCAGACGGCACAGGACAACGCTTCAGCTGATGGAGTGAAGGCCAGCAAGGCAGCCCTGGAGTTGCGCAAGACCCTGGATGCCTTTGTGCAGGATGCGGCTGTCATCCTGGATGAGGTGCAGGGGGCCCCCGCTGCACCAGCTGCAGCAGCCCCCAAGCCTAAGCGGACAGGGGGGGGAGGCAACGCAGCAGCAGCCGCAGCCATTGCAGATCTCAGGGCAGAACTGGCGGCAGCACGTGCTGCAGCTGCTGCTGCCCAGGCCAGCGGGGGCAGTGACACCCCCAAGACGGCTTCCTCAGGTGGGGGGGGCTCCACAGCCGTGCGCACCGCACAGCGCAAGGCAGAGAAAGCAGAGAAGATGAATGCTGCGCTCAAAACCCAGCTGCAGTCCGTCAAGGCGGAGCTGGAGGCAGCCAAGGAGGAGACTGCCCGTGGTGGGGGTGCACGGGGGGGCGGCGCGGCCACCAGCGGCCCCAGCGCCGCTGAGGGCAAGCTCAAGGACGCCCTGGAGAAAGAAAAGGCCAAAGCAAAGGAGAAAGAAGGCGCTTTGAAGACCATGAAGGCAGAAATGAAAAAGCTGCAGTCGGACCTTGCCCGTGCCGAGAAGGGCTCTGGGGCCGCCGCCTCGGAAGCCGACAAAGAGGTCAAACGCGCGCAGCGACAAATGGAGGCAGACATGAAGAAGGCAGCCAAAGCAGCAGACGAGGCCCTGGGCAAAGTGCAGCGCGATCTGAATAAAAAGGCCGCAGAAGCTGACGCGCTGGCAGCTCAGGCGGACGGCCTGCAGGAGCAGCTAGCCGGCATGACTGCCGAGCGTGACCAGCTCAAGGCCCAAGTGGACGGCATGGGGGAGCTGCAGGGGGAGCTGGAGGCAATGCGTGCCAAGGCTGTCGAGCTCAAGGAAGCCCAGGCCGCCATCGTCACCCTGGAGGCGCAGGGTGCCGAGCTGGCCAAGCTGTACAAGGAGGAGCAGGTGAAACGCAAGAAGCTGCACAACAAGCTGGAGGACCTCAAGGGCAAGGTGCGTGTGTACGCCAGGTGCAGACCGCCAAATCGTCGCGAGAAGGACCTGAAGTCCCCCTCTGTGGTGGGCTTTTTGGACGAGATGACCATGAGCGTGGAGGCGGCACACGGCCCCCAGAAGCAGTTTGTGTACGATCAAGTGTTCGGCCCCACATCCACACAAGAGCAAGTGTACAGCGAAATGGAAAACTTGGTGCAGTCTGCATACGACGGCTTCAATGTGTGCGTGTTTGCGTACGGCCAGACAGGCTCTGGTAAGACGTTCACCATGGTGGGCGTGCAGGGGGGGGAGCACCACCTCCTGGGCATCACCCCCCGCGCCATCGCCGGGCTATTCGCCCTCATTGAAGAGAACAAGGAGAGCGCAGATGCCACTGTGACGTGCACAATGGTTGAGATCTACAATGACCAGCTGCGAGACCTGTTCTTCTTGGTGGAGAACGAGCGCTCTGGAGGCCGTCTCAAGGCCCCAAAGCTGGACATCAAAATGGACAAGAAGAAGCGCGTGTTTATTTCGGGCTCCCAAGTGCGGGCAGCCGCCAGCCCTCAAGATGTGCTGTCGCACTTCGATGACGGCAACGGCGTGCGCAAGGTGGGCAGCACCAAGATGAACGCTGAGTCCTCCCGCTCCCATTTGGTGTTCAACATCATGATCGAAGTGAACAACAGGGCAACGGGCAAGACATCCATGGGCAAGTTGACGCTGGTGGATCTGGCTGGCAGCGAGCGCGTGGGCAAGACCGGCGCCGATGCAGAGCGCCTGCGCGAGGCCCAAAGCATCAACCGCTCCCTTGCCGCCCTGGGCAATGTCATCAACGCCTTGTCCACAGCGGAGGCGGAGGACGGCAAGGTGGGGCACGTGCCCTACCGCGACAACTTGCTCACTCGTCTGCTGCAGGATGGCCTGGGCGGCTCTGCCAAGACACTCATGTTTGTGAATGTCTCCCCAGCAGAGGACAACGCAGAGGAGACCATCTCCTCACTGCAGTACGCGGAGCGCGTGAAGAAGATCACTAACTCTGCCTCCAAGAGCGAAGAGAGCAAGGAGGTGCGGCGCCTGAAGAACATCATCCGCCGCCTGCGCAAGGGCGAGGCTGCAGACGACCCCGACGCCGCAGAGGAGGGCGGCGACGGCGAGGAGGAGGAGGAGGAGGCTGCAGGGGCAGCGGCCTCCTGAGCAGCGCACTGAGGAGTTCAAACCATTGTGTGTGTATTCTAATGCAAACTTCGCTGCCTGCACATTAAGAGTCTGGGGCCCGGGCAGAGCTGGTCGAGCCGCTGCGCTGCCCTCCCCTGCTGAATTGTGCCACCGTGTCGGACACACGGGGGTTGCTGCTTGTGTCCAGGCTGCCAGCAACAATACGGGAGACGCGGTGCATCACCACTGTCCCAAAATTTAGCACTTCCATTTCCTCCGGCTTTTCCACAGCGGTGGCCTTGAGTGTGCTCACACTCACCGTTGCACGGCGACTGCGGGGCTTGGAGGCCTGTACCTGCACCTCCACGGCCTTCAGAGGGTCACACAACCAGGACAGGTGGCGTTGGGCAGCATCGCCGGCCCCGCACTCGGCAATAGCTGCTGCGCCGAAGGTGTTGCTCACCACCCGCTCGATATGCCCCCTGTGTTTCTGGTGCACCGCCCACAGCGTGCCTAGCAGCCGGGCAGCGCTGCCCTGTACATTGCTGCTCACAGTGAACTCCATAGCAGCTGACATGAGGGTGCTGCTGGTGCCGCGGGGCAGCTTGGCGCCCTCCTCTTGCAGCTTGGTGATCATGCCGTGCCACTTGCGGAGGGGGCGGCCTGCAGCTGCCAGGGTGCCCAGGGCGTGCACCACCCGCCCCAGCTCACGCACCGGCAGCATGTCGCAGTCCACAAGCAGCTCCATGGCAGCCCACGGCAATTGACCAGCAGCATGCTGCGTGGAGGCCTGCACTCCGGTTTGTGTGTTGGAGTGCAGGGAGCTGATCCAGGTGAACAAGCAGTACTCCAGGGCCTGCAGCCCCGCCACCAGGCTCTGCACGCAGTCCCGCACGGTGTCGTGCTGGGCCACCAACGCATCCATGGCTTTCCGGGCCGCCCTCTTGAGTGCCATTTTGCTGTTGCGTTGCTGCGCGCTTGAAGCTGCCGCAGTGGGGGCGCCGGGGGCTGCCGCATCGCTGCTGGCTTGGGCAACGGAGCCGTGGATGCCGCCCCTGCTTGCGCACAGCGGCAGGTCACACAGGGATCGCAGGATGACGCCATTACAGCGCATCATGCCTGCGATGCCAGCCACGAGGTGTGGCATGGCTGTGAGCAGTGTGCCTTGTTGCAGCAGCAGGGGGGCGTCAGGGGACCTGGACCCCCCCAGGACACGAGCAAAGGCGGGCGCCAGGGAGCCATCCACAGCGCGGCCCGTGTCGGATGCCAACGCACAACTGCGCCGTTGCACAGGCATTTTGAATCGGGAGGCTGTGCTGGAGGCTGCGTTGAGCTGTGCAGGCGAGGGCAGCTGCAGCGTGACTGAGCGCTCCACCATGCTGCTGTAGCAAAGGGCAGCCACCTCACGGGCTGCGCGGGCCTGGCAACGTGGATCAGCATATGACATCGTTTCCCGCAGGCGTGGCAAATCGAAGCACAGGAATAGGTCGTGGGCTGGGAGGGCAACCAGCTCCCTCAGCAGCGTCACCAGGTCCCCGAAGCCCGGGCGCAGATCCTGGTCGCGATGCAGACACGCCTCCACCATGGCACGGATGACGCCTGTAGCATCGCCTTCGAAACTAGTCCACTCAGCCACCCGCCCGGGGCGGTACCTGTCCATTTCCCAGGCGGCCTGAACTCCCCCCGCCCGGTCCACCGCCCCCGCCGGCAGCGGCGTCTCCGCCACCTTGGCCTTACCACTCATGCCGGGCCTTGCAGCAGCAGGCAAGCGGCCAGCTCCACTGATTGATGGCCTACCAGCAGTGCCTGGGGACAGGAATATGGCAGGCGCGTCGCTGTCGGACGGCGGGGCAGCAGGGGCGCTGGTGTCCCCGACCACGCGGTCTGGCCCCCACACACGCCAGGGGTGCAGGGCTGGCACCTTGGCATTGGTGACAATGATGCCTAAGCCACCGCTCTGGTGTGAGCTTGCGTCCTTGTCCACCCACTGCACGTATGGTGCATCATCATCCCCCCATTTCGCAGCGGGCACCACGAAGTGCTCGCCATCATCGTCGGACCTGCTGCCGTCGCTGCCGGTGGAACCCACGTCACTGACACTGCGCTCAATCAGTGTAGACGCCCTGGTGCGCCGCGTGCTCTGTGCCGCCCCCCGCACCTCCGCGCCCGCCTGCCGCAGCAGGGCGCTGCGGGTGGCCGATGGGATAGGCTCCACCGTCGCCATGAAGCGAGAGGGCACATCAGCCCACACAGGGATGGTGGGTGTGGCACCGTCCTCGAGCACATGGTCTATGAAGTCCCACCGGTCAAACGCGTCGCTGAAGGGCAGCACACGGTGGAAGAGTTCACACAGCACCACCCCGAAAGCATACACGTCCACCATGCTGGTGACGCGGCCGCCCTCAAACACCTCTGGAGCACAAAACTGAGGCGTCCCATCCAGCTGTGCCAGGTCTTGTTCTTCCCCGGTGTTCCCGCTTGCACCTTTTACCCTGCTTTTCATGATGGTCAGCCCAAAGTCAGCCACCTTCACGTCCCAGCCCTCCGACAGCAGCAGGTTCTCGCACTTGATGTCGCGGTGAATCATGTCGCCCCTACGACTGTGCAGATAGGCCACACCCTGCGCACACTGCAGGGCAAAGCGCAGGGACAGGGGCACCGGCAGGGGCGTGCTGCTGTCGTACACCAGGCGGTCAAGGCTGCCCCGGGAGCAGTACTCTGTGGCGATGAAGGGGTTGGCACACGAGGTGTTGCACCCGATGAACAGCACAATGTGGGGGTGTCGCAGGCTGGACAGGACGGCCACTTCTTCTCGCAGACTGCCCAGCACCTCATCCGTGAGCCCCGCCGCCACCAGCAGCTTCACGGCGATGTCGGTGCCCCACAGACGCCCCTTGTACACGTCCCCAAACTGCCCCTTGCCTAGCTTTCCATGCATCTCCACCTCATCGTCCTCCACTTCCCACTGCGCGGCGCCGGTGAGGGTGAACAGGCTACTGCGCTTGCCAGAGACCATGCGCGAGATGCCATTGAGGGAGCCTGCAGATGCCTGCCGCGAGATGCTGTCGCCTGCATGGCTGGAGGTGGGGCTGGGCACTGCAAGAGATACCGCGGATGCTACCGAAGCGGTGCTCTGTCCAGGGAGGGGCGAGGGCGAGGGTGGGAGCAGCCCCTGGGTGCTGCCCACAGACCCCGTGTCGCAGGCAGCTCCCTCCACGCCACCACTGCCCACGCCAGCGGCGGCCTCATCTGCGTCCGTGTCAACAGCTGATGCTACGGACCCTGTTCCTGGCGTGCCCGGTGTGGACTTTGCCTTCTGCTCATTCAGGTCCGCCATGGTGACCACCTGCGCCTTGGCAAACTGCAGAGCCCCCCCCCGCGTCACTTCCCGAGAGCCCCC
>Ga0307982_1001481_pt1 | contig 19118 bp, 9 predicted proteins | sample OrgLakmetagen989_FD_201847 | JGI IMG/M metagenome (GOLD analysis project Ga0307982, IMG submission 201847) | Saline water microbial communities from Organic Lake, Antarctica - #989 | ecosystem: Environmental > Aquatic > Non-marine Saline and Alkaline > Saline | place: Antarctica: Organic Lake... | reverse complement strand
GAGGTTCTGTGCCCAGCGCCAACGCCGTTGTTTTGGGCGCTAGTGCCGACAGTATTGCTGGGTGCATTGTTACCGTTCGCGCTTGTTGCGGCCGTTGCGGCTCCGTTTGCTGTCAATTCACCTTCTTATTGTAAATATTGGAATTATGAGGAAGCCCCTTCAACTCCATCTACGACACTATACCCTCTCGCGACTGTTTCCTTTTGTCTCTCAACCCCACTGTTTTTGCATGTCTTCAGACGCTGCAGTACTTCAAGACGGCGAAATGCGTTGCCCCCGTGGGCACCATTGCGTTGAACGAGGTCACCGAAGTGCGGGCGGTGGCGCAAGAGTGCAGCAGCGGGTGCGCGCCCCTCGACGCGCGCTTCGAGCTTCACACCCACGCGCGCACTTTTGTGCTGGGGGACTCCGCGCCACAGCTGGGGAGCGCGAGCAAGCGCGCCGACAACCAAGAACCCACCAAGGCCGAGTGGGTTCGCAAACTGCGCGAGGTGCGAGCAGAGAGAGAGAGAGAGAGAGTGAGAGAGTGACAAAGAAGCTGAGGATCTTCTTAATTCAGCTACAATATTGCGGGGCTCAAACTTTTTCTCATTTATGTATCTATTCGTTGCTTTTACGAACGACTTGCATGCCTTGTTTTTGGCAAGGTGTGCGGCTTGCCATCGGTCGAGTTGGGCCCTTGTGGTGGCGAACTCTTGACCGTGAAAATTGAGACCACCAAAGTTGGGCTGGTCTTTGGGCACCGCACTGTTTCTGACGCCGGACAAGCCCAGCCCAGGGCCTCTCTTTTCTCGTTGTCTTCGTCGTCGGCCGACAGTGACGTAAGCGGTGGCGCAGTCGTGTTGGAAGTCGCAGGAGGCTCAGCGGCCGAAGCCGCGGGCGTGCGCGCTGGAGATCGCTTGCACCGCATTCAAGGCAGCGACGTGCCGCTGAAAAAGATGACCACTTACACCTTCCACATGGTAGGACCACATTGAGATATAGCTCATCATTCTTCTTCTTTCTCTCTAGTTTGCGCTTTTAGATTATGTGTTTTGAATGTATGTATCCCCAACTACTCTGCCACAAGAACATATCAAGTTTCAAACTAAGGTTCATGCATGAACGCAAAATATCACACTGACCTTCTTTTGTGAATTGCTCTTTCAAAATATCTGCCAGAATGTACGGGAGCGCCTTTCAACTGTGGGGCGACCCGTCATTTTCGTCTTCGAGCGAGGAGGCACCGCCTCGGGCGACGGCATCGCCGCTGCCAGGGTGGATGACGACGACGAAGAAGTGAAAGAATCCCCAGCGTCGTCGCCGTCGTCGTCGTCTGCGTTGTCGCCCACCTCCGCCAACGGTGAAGAGCGCCGCTACGACCGCGGCCAAGGGCCCTTTACGCAGCAAGAGTTCTTCAACAAATACGGAGGCTACAGCGAATGGGATGCTGCGTTCGGCACTACGTCAAATGGCGCGCCAATTTCGTCGCCACCTCCTTCATTGCCGCCGCCACCACTGAACGCTCCTCCGTTACAGGCGCCTCCGCCGGTTCCCAGTGCGCCACCGCCGTTGCCGCCGCCCCCATCGATTCCAGCAGCCAAGCCGCCTCCTCTGCCGCCGCCGCCGGTCCCGAGTGCCCATCCGCCTCCTCTGCCGCCGCCGCCGGTCCCGAGTGCCCATCCGCCTCCTCTGCCGCCGCCGCCGGTCCCGAGTGCCCACCCGCCTCCTCTGCCGCCGCCGCCTGTCCCGAGTGCCCATCCGCCTCCGTTACCGCCGCCGCCAATTCCAGCTGCTGCCCCTTCGATGTCAGCGCCCAGGGCACCTCCGCCCCCTATTCCGCCCGCGCCCCCGCCCCCGCCGGCTGCAGAGGCCGCTGCTGCCCCCAAAGCAGCTGCCTCTCTTGCGGACCGCATGAAAGCATTAGCCGGCGCTGGGCAGCCCATGATGATGCCCGTGCCGCCACTGGCTCCTTCGTTGCCCCGCCCAGAGCCGCCGGTGCCGCCTGCAGCAGCGGCTCCGCCACCACCTGCAGCAGCTGCGCCGCCACCGCCGATACCTTCTTCAGCACCTGCACCTCCACCGCCGACACCTACAGGACCGCCTCCTGCAGGAGCGTCAACGTGGGCATGTGGTATTTGTTCGTTCGGGGACAACCCAGCGAGCGAGGCCACATGTGGCATTTGTTCAGGCCCGCGCGCTGATGCAGCTACTGCGCCGCCTCCTCCAGTGCCTCCTCCTACCGCAGCTGCGCCTCCACCGCCGCTGTCTTCTGCACCAGCTGCGCCGCCGCCGACATCTTCCGCCGCTGACCGCAACGCTGACTTCGTGAAAGCGAAACGCGCCGAAGAGGAAGCGAAGGCTGCGAAGCGCGCCTCGGAGCTGGCTCGCATGTCGCCCGAAGCGCGCGCTGCGCTGGAAGCCGAAGAAAGCGCCGCCGCCCAGCACGACGCGAACAAGGCGCGGCATTTCACGCGGCTTGGGCTGTTGGCGGGAGGCGGCGCGAAGAGTCAGGCGCTGGGCGGTGGAGGCCGGGGTGGCCGAGGCATGGGCGGCCGCGGTGGCCCCAAGCGCCCCTCGAAGCCACGGGATGATGACCTGGATGAATCATAGCCGATTGGGTTGAGATATACACACCGAGAGGCGCTCTTGTCTTATTTGATGATAAATTTACTGCATTTCATAGTCGTAATCCCCCCAGTCATTAGTCAATACAGAAGGCAGGCCAACTTACAACTCGCGCCAACGGGATCCCGCCTAACCGAGCTCATAGGGCCAGGGCCCCGCCGGTCCCCGAAGCTGGAAGTTTTAGCCGCATCGAGAGGCGGGATTCCGCCTACACCTACAAGGAATGAAGAACCACGGCGGACTAACCGGCAGCTAAAGGTAAAGGGGGGTTACTTCTCGCAAAAGCAGTAAATTTGAGCTTTATCGGCTCTAACGTGTAACGCGGCGACTACATGTAAAAACCACCCTAAAGCGTAAGCGCGAACATAATGTGCCATGCGAAGTGAGGTCCCGTGCCGAAAATCCGCGAAAATTTGTCCGTTGGTTGGATATTGGACATAAAAATTTAATTGCGGTGCTCCTCTCACGCAGCAAATGCAGCTCTGCCGCACTAGTAAATTCAAGCAATTTTTGGCCAATTCTAGGCATCAGATTCAACAGAATATCGCGGTTCTTCGTAACGGGATTCCCCCTCGATGTGGTCAAAATTTCAGGGCCCAGGGCCCTGGCCCTATGAGCTCGGTTAGGGGAAATCCGGTTGCGATTTGCGTATACTATGGCCGAAAAGGGCGATTTTCCGGAAATGACCCCCCTTCAGCTGCCAGTTGGTCGACTTTCTATTTCTATTTTCTATTATATCTAGGGTCTGGAGTCTTGGCCCTTGGCTGGGAATGGCGCAGGAGCCAACTCGATTTGAAGTAAATTCATGTTAATTTCATTTCGCAAAAAGCGCGTAAAAAGGCGCATTTGGTACTACATTCAGCGATGATTACGTAAAAATCATAAATATACGCAAATTTTGAGTATACGTTGAAATCGCCATACCCAGCCAAGTCTGGAATTGGCCAAAATCGCTTGAAATTTCTAGTGCAACCGCAGCAGATCTGAAGTTTCTGTGTTAAAGGAGCACTAAGATTTCCATATCCAACGGATATATTTCCGTGGATTTACGGCACATAACCACACTATCATCGAACATGGGGTTCGCGCATGCGTTCTATGATGGTTTTGAGATGTCTTCGCTGCGTAAGAGCCGAGAGAGCTCTATATTGTCGCCTTCGCGAAATGTGAGACCTCTTCCGCTACCGGCCAGCCGGCAGTATAAAGATTGTTTTTACTTGGTAAACCCAGGCGGGAAATTCAAATACAAGCGAGATTGGATTGGCTTATACCCCCCAATCCCAATCCCAAATTCCAATTGCCAACAAAATTTCAACGAATAAAAAAAAACGAAACCAGCAGAGCATGCCCGACTGGGCTGGCTGGGTGTCCTTTTGCGTAGAACGCAATGATCTTTTTGAGACAGGCCCCGAAGGGCCGGAATTAGAGGACTAACAGGTAGAGAAGAAAAGCAAAGCAGCGCAAGCTAAACCTAAGAAGCTAATCAGGCGCACATGCCCGAGTGGCCATGGAAGTGATGGTAGCAATGATCTTTTTCTCCCATATATCTTTCAGGGTCAACTCTCAGAAACACACGTGATTTGTGCCGCAGTGAACTCACCGCACCCCTGAAATGTGCATAGCACGGGCGCCTGTACATACTTATATGTACTGTATTATTGCAAAAGAAGATTCAATTTTTAAAAATTCTCACTGCGATCCGACGGTAGTGGCCACAGATTCGTGAAATTGAAGGTTTTTCGTGAACTCAGTTTGGAGCGTTGAAGTGTTCCAGAGATCAAATACATTCCAAGAAAAGTCTGGAACCACAGTCACGGATTCCTCACGTCGACGTACTTTATAAAATTCAATCCCAATACACTTCTTCGGACATTCGTGGTGAGCATTCTCTTGCCCATGTGTCCAAATCTTCATCATTCTCCTGCTTTCTTACATAATTTCACTCGAGCTTGAGAAGCTGCCCGCGTCATCGTACTCATTTTTCTCTCTCCTTGTCTACCGTTTTTGATTCGGTGTCGGTGTGGTGACGTATTCATAAAGGGGGGCAACCGGTCTTTAACATGCTCGAAGAATATTTACAGTAAGTGATCCAATGAATATACAAACATCAAAACATATTAAATTATCTTTTATTTGTTTGGGGATTGCTTTTTGATTATCGGGCCTGTATTGAACAATTCCTGCGCCTCTTACTGGTTCACAAACTCAAGAAGAAACTCATGAATCTTTCCCTTCGCTCCAATTTTCATTGCAGCAAAACTTCATTTTTTGGAGGCACGCCGCCATTACCTGAGGCAGCAGGATGGCTCTTGTGTGTCTTCGCCGGTCTCGCGTTTTCTCTCATCACCACGGTACTGGTCCATCTCGACTACAAGTATGCGGGCTCAAAATTCAACAGCGAGCAATTCAACACGGCGGGGCGCAACGTGAAGACTGGCCTCACTGCATCTGTCATTGTCTCACAGTGGACGTGGTGTGTTATTTATAATATCATTAATATTTTCACACTTTCACGTTCTCTTCCTTCTCATTGCCTTTATTTCTGTTCCACTCACTTTTACCACACATTCGTTTGCTTAAATTTTTGTGATTATCATCGTTACCTCAGGGCGGCCACACTTCTCCAGTCTTCAAATGTGGCATGGCAGTACGGCGTGTCAGGTAATGTACGTACCTAGGAACTTTGGTTATGCTTTGGCCGACTCTTCCAAGCCGTACTGCTGAGCAATCGCACATCATCTCACCCGCGAATCCTTCATCTTAATCGTTCATCTTTTCTCAAACATTCTTCTCTGCTTTCGTTGCAGGCCCTTTTTGGTACGCTGCCGGAGCTTCGATCCAAGTGCTTTTGTTTGGTGTCATCGCGATTGAAATCAAGCGCAAGGCGCCAAAGGCGCATACGATGTGCGAGCTGGTCAAGGTTCGGTGGGGAACTGCTGCCCACGCCACCTTCCTCACCTTCTCCTTCCTCGCCTCAATCATTGTGACCTCGATGCTTCTGCTTGGTGGTGCTGCAACGATGAATGCTCTCACGGGAATGGATATTTACTGGGCTGGCTTTTTGATTCCATGGGGCGTGATGATCTACACCGTCGCTGGAGGTCTCAAGGCAACTTTTATTGCGTCCTACATCCACACTGCCATCATCTTCATCATCCTCGTGGTCTTCATTTACACCATCTATGTCAAGACCTACTCCTCGGATCTTATTTACGACATGCTCACCCAGACTGTGGCATACACCACTGAAGAGTGCGACGCTATCTATGCTGACGTCAACGGCATCACCTTCCGCGACAACACCATGCCGAGCTCCACCTACGCCTGTGGTGCCGTCGTTGACAACGAGCAGGGCTCCTACCTTACCATGATGTCACTTCAAGGCTTCATTTTCGGAGTCATCAACGTGATTGGTAACTTCGGCACTGTCTTTGTTGACCAATCGTACTGGCAGTCTGCTATTGCGGCTACGCCACAGTCGGCGCACAAGGGCTACTTGCTCGGTGGTGTGGTATGGTTCACCATCCCTTTTGCGCTCGCAACTTCGCTTGGCCTCGCATCGACTGCACTTATGCTCCCCATCACTGCCGAAGAAGCCGGAGCCGGCCTTGTGCCCCCCGCCGTTGCGACCCACCTTTACGGGGAGGCAGGCGCCTTGATGATTTCTATCATGCTTTTCATGGCCATCGTGTCCACTGGCTCGGCCGAAGCCATTGCTGTTTCTTCGCTCGTGTCTTATGATATCTACCGTGAGTACATCAACCCCAACGCGACTGGTCAACAAATCCTGAAATTGTCTCAGGGGGTTATCGTAGTGTTCTGCGTGCTCATGGGCGGTCTATCAGCAATCCTCTTCAACATGGGCCTTGGTCTGGGTTGGGTATACCTCTTCATGGGGATCGTGATCGGCTCCGCTGTGATCCCGCTCTGGAACATGATGATGTGGGACAAGGCTTCTGGCGCTGGTGCAGTGGTGGCAGCATGGACATCTCAGTGGGCAGCGGTGGTCGTATGGATTAGCGTGGCTTCAGCGGAATCGGGCGAAGTGACTATTGTGTCGCTTGGAAACAACTACCCCATGCTGGCAGGCAACCTGACGGCCATCCTCTTGTCGGGCGCTATCCACTTCATGTGGTCTTCGGTATATCCTCAAGATTACGACTGGAAATCGATGCAGGATATCAAGCTCATCGAAGACGACCAGTCTGGCCTCGAATTGACCCTTTACAACGCCAAGGAGCTGGAAGCCGCATGCCGGTGGATTAAGAAGTGGGGTTTTGGGCTCACCATTCTCTTCGTTGTCATCTGGCCTGCACTCTCGGTGCCTGAAGGAGTTTTTTCCAAGGAGTACTTCTCGTTCTGGGTCTTCATTTCTCTCTTCTGGGGATTCAGCGCCGCGGCCGTGATCATCGTGCTCCCAATTTACGAATCTTGGGACGGCCTGTACAAGGTTTACCAAGGCGTTCTATCTGGAGAACCACCATCCAAAGAAACGGAGCTTACTTCTTCTCCTGATGGAAGCAAAATCTGAGAAGCACCTTTTTGATTGGCAGGTAAAACGAACATTTCACGTAGAGGAGCCTCTGGAAGGAAATAATGAAGACGCGAATAAACTTCCTTGCGCCGCCAAAGGTTCGTCGTCGCGCTTATACTTTAGTCGCAACGAGGTTTGCTTGCCTTGTGCGATCGAATAGCGGCGTTTAAATCCAACCCGCCGAACAGAAGAACATGAGTTTGGAAGTTTGGTCTAAGTCTATAGGCCACATGATCGTAATTCGCATTTCAGTAAATCTTGATCTCGCATAGTGCTATTCATAAAATAATCATACGCCCCCCCCCCCCTAAAAAAAACAAAAAAAGAAAAACACGTACATGTACATATCAGATGCGCAATGCGCCTCAGCAGTGCACACCAGGAGACCAGGAGTAAGGGCGACTCACAACTTATGCCTGCTATCTTACTATCATTATAATCCATGCCTGGAACTAGGTTACGATTTACGCCGTAAATACGCGTAAATTACGCGGGGAAGTAATTTTTCCCAACCAGACGTAAATTACGTCACAAATCCCCGCGTATACTGCAGTGACGTCACCGTAGAATCTCCCTGACTCCTTTAGATGTAACTCATCAGCACAACCACTCTTCGTGGTGGGCTCTTTTGAACGGTACCCATGCCGGCAAAGCGTGGCACTTCCCTCTGGGCAGAGACCACGCCCATCACGAAGGATGCTGCAAAAGAAGGGCAAATCGCACCCAGGCAGAAAGGCAGTGAGCTAGTGAAGTGAGACGTAGGGGTAGGGAAGCAGGGAGTTCGGAAGGGCACAGCACCACCAAAGAATTCCAAGAGCCCGTATTCATAACGATTTTTACCGCGCGTATGACACACGTAAATTACGCGTAAATTGCGTGTAAATCACGCGTGAAATAAAAATTAAGCCCGAGGCGCGTAAATTACGCGTGTACGCAAATCGAACCCTTGGCCTGGAATTAAGCCATTCTCTTTCAGAATTTAAAACTAAATCTTCCAACTACTCAGCTCGAGCATCAGCATATTCATCAGGCTGTAGCAGTGGGCAATCGGAACTTGTGCTAATTTTGAAATATCCCTCAAAGTAATATCTATCAGGATGGCGTATTATTGAGGTCTGCAACGAGGCTCCTAAGAGCAGCTAACTCGGCTGTCTGTAGATCAATCGCAGTGCTGCTGCTGGTAAAAGATTGAGTATTGGCGTCGGCGGTGAGGTCACTCAGCCTTGAAGTGAACATTGACCGAGCATGCTGGCGAAGGAGGCGCAATCGCGAAGATGATGTCGCGGTCGAAGGGAAGAGTGCAGTGGTGATCGGTGTGGCGGCTCCAGCGGCAGTTGAAGCTGCAATGCCTGGAGAAGTGGCTCCAGTGAGGGCGGCACAAAGACCTGAATTTGGCAGGCCCTCAACCAAAGTCTTGTCGAGAGTTGCACTGCGGTTGAGTCCGCTGCCATTCGAGTTGGCGAGCTGAGGAGGATGTCCAGCGTGTACAGTCTTATCAGCGGCACGTTCCGCGACGGCTGCATTCAAGAACATGCCCAACTGAGCCTTGGCATCGCCCTGGCTAAAGTTGAGCTGTGCAAGGAGCGCCACAAATGAAGTTAACAACAGGCTATGGCTTGCCTCTTCGTTCTTCTTGTAGTAGCCAGAGCCAAGCCCATGCACGAGCAGTAAACGACGCACGCTGTGATCTCCAGTAGAAGAATTGCTGCTTGGGCACAAGTGCAGCGGCGGCAGAGCGCAAAGCTCCGCTACGCCGCCCCCTGGCTGCACTGAGGTTCTGTGCCCAGCGCCAACGCCGTTGTTTTGGGCGCTAGTGCCGACAGTATTGCTGGGTGCATTGTTACCGTTCGCGCTTGTTGCGGCCGTTGCGGCTCCGTTTGCTGTCAATTCACCTTCTTGTTGCAAGCCCTTCGCCACGGCATTCCAATACTCAACAGTAGCGGCTTTCAGTAGTGGGGCCAAGTAGCGAGGAAGGAGTATACTCACGGCCATAGAGCGCGCTGGATGTGCTGCCGGGCCAGTGACATGGGCAAAGGTTGCTGTTGAAGGAGAAGTAGATGTAGAACTTGGCGGAGGTGCCGCTGCAGCTGCCAGTAGAGCGGCTTGCAAAGCAAAACACGAGCGCACTACTTGGCTAAAGACAGGAACCCAATCATCCTTCCGCAAGAAGGCTGTCGCTGATGCTGGCGATGCCGCCGCACCACCAGATGCTGTGTTTGCTCTCGATGATGCGGACGAAAGATGAAGCAAGGAATCAGGCAGAGCTGCGAGTGTACGGCTTTCCGTGATAGCAGTGTCCAAATTTCGCAGCGCTGCGCGAAACATCCCTTCGGCACTGAAGCGCTGAGCTACCACGGAGGTACTACTACTGCTGCTACTGCTGCTAGGCGGAGGTGGCGACTGTGCTGCACGCACGAGCAAGAGTGTCCCACGAATCTCGGCAGCACCTTCGCGCTCGAACGCTTGTGCATCACTACCTCTGAAGAAGGGCGTTTGCACGGAACCAGCGCCCAGTAAGTCGAGCGCCAGGGCGGAAATGTATGGGAGGCCACGACGGAGCACAGTACTCGCTGCTTCGTTCGCACCGTCAATGCCGAAGTCTCCACCAGCGGGGGCATTGGAATCCTTGCCAAAGGTGTGGTCGAGATGTGTTGTTCTCGACAGTGTCCATGAGGCAGTCCTGCCACCCAAAGCAGCCATCAGAGCGGACTGTGCAGCGGCAGAAGCCGCCGCATGGTCAGCTGCTGCTGTGGCGGTATGCAGGTGGTGTGGGGAGTCGAGCTTAGCAGCCACTAGAGGAGCAAGGTGCGTTCGAAGCTCAGTGACAGCACACAGCCAAAGCGAAAGCAGGGGCCATGCCTCAGAGGGTACTCCCGGCACTGTTGTTGCTGTTGCCCTTGTGGCTCCTGTCGCTGCTTCCGCTGTAGGAAGCGTCAGTGGGTGTCCTGCGGAGGACATCGGCAAGACAAGGCTACGAAGTATCGCAGGGTAGCGCTCGGCCACCATGCACGCCCACACGGGGCCAGCCAAGCGAGCGCGCGCCCAGGCAGAAGCTTCACTGCTGCCGCTTTCAACGTCCAGTCTCGCAACGTTGCTTTTGAGGCTGCTGCTGCTCTTGCTGCTACTAAAGTGGCGCAGGGCCGCAATGTCGTCGCACACTGTCCCAAAGGCCTTGAAAGCTTCACCGGTGGCAGGGGTGTTGTTTACTGCACGGGCAGCAGAAGCAGCACAAAGGTGGGCCGCAGCGAGTGCAGCGTAAACTTCAAGCAGTTCTACAGCGCACTCAGAGACTGCGCTGATTTCCGCTAACCGTCGCCGCCGGATGGTTTCGGTCGATGGTTCGACCATGGTTGCTTGAACGCGATAGGCCAGAGGGTTCATGTCTGCTCTAGGATTACTACTACTGCCAGTGCTGTTGTTCCTGCCATAGGTGCTGCTGCTGCTGCTGCTTCCTGTACTGTTGTTCCTGCTGAGGCTACTGCTTGCACCAGACCCATACCCTCCTTGTCGAAGTGGCGGTGGATGTATTGCTCGCCCGCTTCCTACTCCATTGCCAGCACGTACATCGTTAGCGCCTGTAGGCAATCGATGCGCGCTCGCAGCAGTCGCAGCCGACGCCAGAATATCAGGCCGTGCCAAATTAGGGAAAGCAGCGGCAAGCCCACCAGCAGGGGCTGCTTGCAGCCTGGTGGACGATTCATTAGCGGCAGACGCAGCTGCCGCTGGGGCCCTGGGAATGAAGATGCCTACGCCAACGTTGGCGCCTTTGCGGACGGGTATACTCGCGGAAGTGGTTTGAGCTCCGAAGGCACCACCGCGTCGGCGCACCGGCTGTGGCGGTGGCGGTTGACGTGCAATAGGCGGTGGTGCATTCGAGGAGGGTGGTAATACGTGTGGTTGCACCCGCGCATTAGGCAGGTGTGCCGGTGGCTGCTTCTGCATCCTCATAGGTGCAATTACTGCGCGCGGTCTTATAGCTGTGCCACCACTAATACCTTGGCCTGGAAGCGCTTGATGAGCTTGTGTGCCGGGGAGTTGCAAGGCAGTGAGGTCCAAGCCAGCGGGCGTCCAGGCCATTTGCACTAAGCGGCGCAGCGATGGCAGTTGTTTTGTCACTGCTGTTGCATACGCAGCCATTGCTTCAGCTTCAGCGGCGCTGAGGCTGGAAACGCTTGATTGGGTCTCCGGCACGGCTGCAGATTGAGGGGTCGATGTGGCTATCAAATTCTGAGGACCATGAGACTGTGTACATTGAGGCGCACACGCAGCTACGAGGCGTAAACAGAGCTTCAAGAAGTTGCTTCCGTGGTGACTGGCATTTGAAAGCATGTCCGGCCTAAGCGCCAACTCGAGGAGCTTAAACGCTGCAGGCGCCAAGACAGCACGCCACCTTGTTGGCGCAAACTCGTTGCGCATGGTCTTGAGCACGACCAGGGCAGAGGTAGCGCCAACGGATGCGAACGATACCGCTGCTGCAGAAATTTCTGTCTGAAGCTGTGCCTGAGCAGAAGTGGATGCAGGAGCACTTGTTGGTGCAGGATGGGTGTGTAGCCGATAAGCCGTGCTGGCAGCGTCGATGAGTGAATCCAGCGCTGTAGCGAAATGCGCACTCAGCTTGGAAGACACTGCCAGAGCACCAGGCGACGGCGATGTGGGTGATGAAGGCCTTGATGTTGAAGCTGCCGGCGTTGTTTGAGTGCGGGTTTGGTAGGCACAATCGGCATCGTCAGACACCTTGGCAAAATGCACGAGTGTCAGCACGCTCACGGCAACAGTGGCATTGGCAGCAGTGGCACAAGCGTACACTTTGGCCTCCGTTTCACTCCAGGAGCTGTTGGCACTTGCATCGCCACTACTACTACTGCTATTGAACCTCCCGCCATTGGTAGTCTCATTTGAGCCGCCAGCGCGAACCTCAGGTGGACGTGCGGTGGCAGCACCAGAACTAGTAGTAGTCGTTGTGGCTGTGGTTGACGACGAAAAACGGGCGGACCGCAGCACAAAGGCCGCTGCCACGTCAGCTGCTTTCGCGTCGCTCCCCAAGTCTCCAAGCAGACCTTCGGATGCCGCAGCCACCGTCCAGGCCGCGGCTGCATGAGACAAGGCGTGCTGGGTACCCAGATGAGCACCGCTAAACGCCCATCGTCGCATGTGGCCATGGTGTTGGCTAAACTCTCCTGTGAGACCATTAGATGCCCGTGCTGACGGCGAATCGTGAGCGGACTCTTCGGCCATGGCTAACTCCAAACGCTCAAAGCCGTTGAACAGTTGGCCTGCGAGCCGCTTTCGCCCGAGGCCAGCACTCATGGCCAGGTTCCTACATGTAAGACGGCAGAGCGACAACACTAAAGCCTGCGCGGCAGCTCGCGGGCCTGACAGGTACAAGACGTCTCCATGAGATGAATCGACAGCAGTGGGGCGATCAGCAGTGCTGCTGCTGCTCCTGCTGCTGTTGTGGCTACTACTGTGACTATTCCAGTTGTTTACGCCTCTTGTCGTCTGCGGTAAGTGTGGCGATGCAGCGCTCTCAGCTGCTGCACGAGACAAAGGCTGGCGCAAGCCAGAAGTTAGTGGAAGAGCTCCAAGGACTATCGCCAAACCTGAAAAAGAGGCCACACTTTGATCTGAGGGTCCATCGCTTGTTGTACTTCTTGCAGTAGCCGGCGTGGACAACGGTGTTGACTGTAGCGGTAGTTTCCTGCAAGGCCAAGCACTGGATGAAGGTACCAGAGCTGCTGCCGACACATCCAACAGAGCATCTACGGCCGAGAGATAAGCCGCGCTCCTTTTCTGATGGTCTTTCAGGCTTTGTGGTGGGATAATTGTAGGAGGAGACGAAGTAGTCGAAGTAGCTGGACGGTCTGAGTGTGACTCCGCAGCAGCAGCAACCGCAATATTCACAGCAGCATAAAAATGCGTTGCATGAGCAGCGAGGCGATGCTTGTCGCCAAGTGCTAACGATGACGACGACGGCAACGATGACGACGGTAAGGAAGTTGAGGCCAAACCTGAGGAAGGCGAGGCTCCTTGGATTTGCTCCTTTACTGCTGCGGAGCTTGCCGCAGTGCGCGCACCAGGCGTCATGGACCAAAGCAAGCGCGCTTTTCGAGGCGCCTCGCTTTCATTGTGTTCGATCTCAGACGAGTCTTCCATTGGGTCCACTTCGCTGTCGACGCCATCGTCTGCCACTTGATAATCAATGCCAGCAATAAAGTTCTTACGACCCGGCAAGCAAGCAGCCGTGGATTTACGGTGGCGGCCTTGCACAAGGAGTGCATGCGCGTTGACCCGAAGCCCCGCCGCCCACAACTGCGCCAGCGCGTGATCGCTGGTGGCAGCCGCAACATCGGCACTATTTGCAGCGTCGAAAGAAGAGGACGTGCTTGTTGCAGTTGCCGCGAAACCAGGCCGACCAGAGCCTGTTGACGCAGACTTGGCAGCAGTATCTGATGCAGCAAGAGGACCAATCGCGGGGCAGCCAAGCGCGGTAAGGGCCTCAAGGTGGTTGACAATCTCTGTGCATTGTGCGTGAGCGTTTGGTCCTGTGCGCTTGGAAGGATGTGAACGACGCACCCATGCCGTTGATTGTTTAGCCCAATCACCACTGCTGCCTGAGGTGCTTGCTGAGCCTCCATTGGCGGAAGTTGAAGCAAAGGAAGGCTGCACCAGAACTAGAGGTGACGCTGCCAGAAGAGGCCCCACCAAAGCTGAGGCGCCCCAAAGGAATTGGGGCTGAAATGGCGATCGAAACGTCAACAATGGAGCGCTGAGGCAATGAACAGGTTGCGCAGGAGCACTAGACTGGTTATTAGGACTTAGGTTGCAGGAGCTACTCTGATTGCTGTTTTTGGCGTGCGCTCGAGCCACATGGAGTGCCGCTGACCACAGTGGGTCAAGTGGCTGCCTGCGTTTCGAAATATCCTTCAAAAGACTTGAACGTGAGGTTACTCCCGCACAAAGACCGCGACTGCCTCCGATAGTACCAACAACCAATGCATTGCCAGTGCTTTCGTTGCTGAGCGCCGTGTGTGGGGAAGCTTCTCGCGATGGGAAGAGCGCGGAAAGCCAAGGTGATTTGCTCAGGAATGCTTTAACGTGGGGCATCAAGCGGTGAGCGTAGCAGTCAACGAAGGCGTCGACAAGGAAGCCCCAAAAGCTTCCGCTGCGCCACGATGCCACGATGCTCGTGCCTGGTGCTTCAAAAACGCTCGCCGTGCGAGCACTTGAAGATGCACCTGCTGGCAGCGATGGTGTACGGCTATCGTTGCCTCCGAAGGTACCCTGGCTTTCGAGCGCACGCGCTGCTACAGCTGTGCGCGCCCACAATCGCATCAGCGTGGGATCATCATCCGCCAGGCTGAAAGAAGATCCCGAAACGGAATACCTCCGAGGCGTGCCATATGGCTTGGACGAGGCGGCAACGAGAAGCTTCGTGAGGCCACTCAAGTGCGCACGGCTGGCTTCTTGACAAAGTCGAACATTTGCCGACGAAGGCGACCACGAAGCAACTCCAGCGGCAGCAGTAGCATGAGCAGCTGCTACTTCGGTAGGAAGTGGGCGCAGCCAGTCCAACGCAAAGCAGTGAAGCATAACTAGTGGATCGTCAGCAGCTTCGCCCCATGGTGCGTCTTGAACACTTTCCTCGTTCCTTGCCGCAGTGCTTGGAGCGGTTCCACCCTGTGCACGCCATGGATCAGTCCAAAGCAAACCGAAGAAGCCGCTGCAGCCAGGGACGACTACACGTGTGCGTGCTTGTGAAGCGGCTGCATTTTTACTGCGAGTAGAAGTGGCAGCAAGCAAGGTGCCTCTCCCGGCTTCAGCGCCCACCAAGAGTTCACCCACGGCATGCACCAGTTCAATTCGGAGATTAGTGTGCGGGGAAGGAGCTGTTGCCGTAAACGCAGCACATAGAAGGAGGTCCTGGAACGAGGGTGCATCAACGAACACTTCTTGTATCCGCGCTGCTGCTGTCATCCGGTAAGAACTTTGACGTATGGTGTTAATCTTTCCGCGCACAAGCGCTGCTGCGGCCATCGAGGCACGAATTCGCGCTGACAAGCGGCCTGCAAGGGCATGTAGCAAGCGCGTACCATTTGTAGGCAGTCGCTTCGCCAAGATTGCTGCTCGTTTCGTTTCTACCGGAACAGTCGCAGCGGCTTGAGCAGGCAATTCTCCCGCTTGACTACCAGTGGAGCCAGCAGTCGAATGTTCAGGAAGTGGTTCAAGAGCGCCGAATCGACGGAAAGTACGTTCGATTTCTGTCAAGGCGCTGTCGCTCCAGCCTCCCTCGAGACAAAAATCCGCTCCATGAGATGAAAAATTACCGTCACTACTCCATGCCAAGCCCACGCTTGAAGTTCCTGATCCATTAGCCCAAGAGGAGCTCAAACTGTTGTGCACTGCTAGCACATCCCAAACTGGTTTTGGAACCACGTTCACGGCGGTGTCTACCGTGGTAGTATCCACTGAAATTGCTCCAGTTTGGGCATTCGTACAATAGGAGCCATCTTGCCTGTGCACTCCACCACTATTGCGACCATTTCTACCGTCACGCACTCGTTGCATTCCGCTCCTACGACTAGATGTGCCATCGTGACTTCTTTGCCGCCTACTTTTTCTACGTCCGTGCAAGCTGCTGCTACTTCGACACCCTTCGTCTATGCCGCCACCACTGCTACCAACAGCGCGCTTAATTGCAGCAGCTTTCCGTTCAGATCGATTCTCACCACTACTCGACCGTGGGTGCTTTTTGGATTTATTGCGACTTGGTGCGTTGATGTCGTTGCGCCCCAATGAATTTGATTGCATTTGTGGATGCGCAACATTTGTGACAGTCGATTCTACAAAGTCATCAAAGTCAGGATCGTCGTTATCTAATTGAGGTGAACTTAATCTTGCACGATGCTCGGTGGCTTCGGTACCAATTTCGTCTCTCATGCTGTCTTCAGAATCGGACTCATCATCCGATGCGATATAATCCTGAACGCCTATCTTACTACCAGTTTGATATCTGCTGCCGCTTGAGTATTCCGCATTCCTTTCGGGTAAAGGCGCAATTCTAGGCCTCTTTTGTTTTGGCTTACGATAACTCTGAGGTACACCTTCACCTTTACTTTCGGTTCGGTTTTGTTTTCGTGGAGATTGCCTGCTTGCAGCATTTGGAGCGAGGAGTTTGGCACGCTGGTCTCCTAATGGGGCATCGTCATCAATGCTGCTGTCTGAGTCTTCTCCCATCTTTTGTTGAGGGGGAGCACGTGAGAGCTTGCTGTTTGCCACAGTTGCCTTTTTGCGATGCTGTACCTGTGAGGTTAGATTTCTAGTAGTTGTGGGCCTTTGTTTACCGACTCTCTTGAGATCGCCCATTATTTCGGTAAGGCTGTTGTTGCTACTGGAATCGCTTTGATAGGCGTGCTGTCGTCGTAATGACTTTCGCACTGGCGAGTTAACTGGAGCGTAACCAGCGGATGAAGATAGGCTCCCTTCATCAGAACTGTAACTCAAATCAGTGTCTGTGTCGACACCCATGTCTGAGATGCGATTCCCGAGTGCCTTAAGTTTATTCTCTTCTTCCTGTATGCCGGCACCCAAGTTGTCGTTCTTCAGCCCGATAACGTCCTTGTTCTTAAGCGAAGTGCGGCTGATGGCAAAAGTGATTAGAATGATGAGACGCTGATAAATAATAAAAGTTAAAAATGACAAATTGATATCTACCGAAACATGTCGTCAACAAGATGAAGACCGTCCCGCCGTAGCACTTTAATTGCAAACAATTTTAAACTTTCGACCATTGCAGCCGCTTCTCGAAGCCCTTGACGCCGCGAATTTTCGTCAGTGTTATCGAATTGCTCAGAATCATCATTTGAAGCAGCCGCAAACTTATATCGAGAGATACCAATTGGTTTCGCGTGCTGATCGATCAATGATTTTGCAGCAGCAACTTGTTCTTTGAGGTACGGCAAGCCAATATTCTCAAGAAAAATATGCATCGATGCGATCTGCATCGGACACAAATAGTGAATTTTAATTAAGTGCAGTGATCAAATTATTCAATGAACTAAATTTTAACCTTCTCTGAGCGCTGTTCAGGAGTATTAAGACTGCGCCACCTACGAAGGCGCTTCTTCGCCCGGTTACTCATATCGTGCGTTGCGTTTGCATTTTCTTCACCCTCGGCAACCAGAAATCCTGAATTTTCATCGTTGCTGTCGGAATCACTCGCGTTGTGGTCTTCATCATCTGAATTGTACCTGTTGCCAAAAAGCACATAATATTCATATGAGATACAGAACACGTGTAGGTGCACAAATAATATTTCAACACAGCACCCGTCAAGAGCAAGCTCACGGAGCTTTGCCGACGAAAGAGATCCTGGAGAGCGGCTACTTGAACTTCCAGCTCGAGACGGCAACGAAGGAGATCCACGCAAATTTGAACTCGACGATTTCGAATTGAAACGGAGAAAATTTAATTCGTCATCGGTGTCCTCGTCGTCATCGCTGAATGCATGAGTACTTCGCTTTTGACGCAGGATATTCTCAACAAGCGAATCTGCATCGCTATCGTCAGACTTATCTTTTCTAGCGCCACTCGGAGGAGCAGGACCACTATCAAGCCCAGCGGGCAATCCTTTCGTTTTAGTTTGAGCTAGTTTCATTGGTGAATGTTTCTTGGAGCTTACGACACGGACATCCTTCGCATCTGCGGGAGTTTCGCCGGCAAGTATGCCCGCACCGCGAACGAGAGCGCTTCTGCGAGCTTTTTGCTTGTTTCGCTGCTTTCGAGCTTTCCGCAGGAGCTCGGTTTTGTCTCTAGAATTCTTTATCTCTGGCACTGCGGGCCACGTACTGGGGTCCTGGTCATGTTCACAGTCAAATTGAAAGGCGTCACAGTCTTCGCGCAAACACAATATCCAGCGCTCTGGGTCTTGTTCATGACCACATTCCCCTGCATAACACCCACAGCGAGGCTTCACACATAGTTTCCAAAACCAGGGTTCCTGGCTGTGCTGCGCACAATCGACAGCGTCACGTCTGCATTCTGGCTTTGCGCAAGGTATCCAGCTGGCTGGGTCCTGGTTGTGGTCGCAGTGAAGTACGAGGCTAGGGCAGTCTGGCCGCTTACATCTACCAAGTACGCCGCGTGGTTCCATTACAGCATTCGGGTCGTTCGATCGCACCCAGCGCGCTGGCACAGCTCTATCTTTGCCGCCCATGTAATATACCACATCTGCTCTGTCACCGCCAGCCGTATTACGATGTACAGCTGTAACTCGCCCATCACCTCCATGCTTGTTGATTCCAGGCCACGTACGAGGGGATACTGTCACCAATGACCCGACTTCAATCGACGCTTGAAGCGGCACTGGGCAGCCTTCGCATACTGCTTCTTTCCTTGTGCTAAAATAATCTCGAATACCACAATACGAGCAGTTTTTAAGCTCCTCTTCATCTTCATCTTCATCATCTTCGTCACACTCATCCGTGCTTGCTCCCTCAGCATTCAGGCCCTCAACTGGAGCCTCGGCGCCACTCTCCATCGCTTGATTTTCATCGATGCCATCATGATAGCCACCATCTACACTGTCTCGCGTATTAATCGTTACAGGTGGGGATTCGGGAGAATGGTCGAAGTTTTTAGCCTCAGGTTCGTTGGCTGAATCACTCGGAGACATAGGCATAGCTTCCTCGTTGAAGGAGGAGTCCGAAGGAACTGCTGACTTGACACCAGCACTATCAACTCGTAAGGAGCTATCGAAACCTAAGCTGTCGCACGATTCATTGAAGCGGTCATTTTTTCCGAGTGATTCCCGAGCTCCTTCGACAGGGTCGGCAACAGCGGAGATAGCCACGTGGCTCTCAGAATTTGGCATAAGGGCAACTTCGGCCGCGGCCGACGCATCTTCAGCCTGAGAGTTAATTTCGGCTGACTTAAGATTGTCGCTACTATGACTTAAATCAGTCTGAGCGGTTCCACTTGG
>Ga0307982_1001480_pt1 | contig 19142 bp, 14 predicted proteins | sample OrgLakmetagen989_FD_201847 | JGI IMG/M metagenome (GOLD analysis project Ga0307982, IMG submission 201847) | Saline water microbial communities from Organic Lake, Antarctica - #989 | ecosystem: Environmental > Aquatic > Non-marine Saline and Alkaline > Saline | place: Antarctica: Organic Lake... | reverse complement strand
TAGGAGAAATGATCTTTAGCGATTATGAGGCTAATAGAAAAAAGAGACTGAAATAGTTTGAAATATTTATTTCAGTCCTTTGAATATTCTAATCGTTAGTTACAACAACGCTTTTGTGCAATGTAAGATGATATAGAGGTTACCTCAATTAATTCCCATTGTCCTTCATTTTGCTCATAAAAGCCTTCTAAAGCTGAGCCGCTAGATAGCTCCCCACAACAACCTTGTCCTTCTTGTACTTGATAGTGAACAATACTATCTTCAAAACTTCCGCACCCACAACTTTGGTTTTCAACAGCATTCATTGAGAATCCACAAATTAAAAAAAATAAGTACTATTACATTGTTCATATTCAGTTTTTATTTGAAAACAAAATGTTCCTTGTTTAAAGTATTAATAATTTTATTTTTAAGTTCTTGATTTTTCCACGTTGCATTAGTTAAATCATTAATGTTTTTTTCATAAAAATCATTTGCTCTAGTTTTATAGTCTGTTAAACCATTTTTATGATGATATAATAATCTATAATAAGTTCTGAAGGATACAGAATTAAAATCCATCGCATCCATGTCATCAAGTATAACGTTAACTTGTTCGATTGTTAAATCTTTGGAATAACCAAATAGTGCTTTATGCCACATTGACATTGTATTGTCGTAATGCAATTGATCTTGATACATCTGCTTTTCGTTATCGAAAGACAAATAAATCTCATTTGCATTATTATCTTCATTATTAGATAAAGCATTCCAAACTTTAGAATCTAGTGGTGTTTTGAAAGCTTCTTTGGTTAATAGAGTGTCATTTGTTGATTTTTCATTGTCTGAAGAGCATCCTATTAATGTGGTCGCGATAAGTAATAATATTATTTTTTTCATGTTTGATTAATTTTAATTTTAAGAATTTTGATTTTCACAGCATATATCTTGGCCACCTGTTCCACCGACATCAGTAAAGCCAACAAGTTTCCAAGCTCTTCCAGAAGGTTCATAATAACTTATTTGTCCCATCTCACCAGCTTCACCACTACAGCAGCCGCTTTTTGTACCAATAACTTGATAGGTTACAATTCCATCTTCAAAATTGCCACAAGAACAATATTAATAATCACTTTGGAAGAAAATGGATAAGAAAAAAAGTAAATTTACCATAAGTATTACATTTTAAGTTCATTATAAAACTATAAACTATAAACGATAAGCTAACTTTTTTACCATAAAACTAACTTATTAACCAAGATGTTACTTCTAAAGGAAAGCTGTAACATCTATTAAAATAAAAAACTAATAAACAAAAGCATTTTTATATATTTGACATGCATACCAAAAACAAAAAAAATGAAAACTATTTATCTTTCTTTAATTGCTTTATTTCTAGCAACGTTTACAGTAACGGCTCAAGATTTTTCCTATGGTGTTATAGGAGGTGTTAACTTTTCAAAAATCGATAACTTAGGAGGCGACGGTTTTGAAAATAATAGACTAGGATTCCATATAGGTGGCGTTGCCGAATTAGCATTTGCTGAGAAATGGTCTTATGAAGGTAGTTTGTTGTATTCTGTAGAGGGAGAAGAATTTGATAATTTATTAGGGTCTACTACAGATGTAAAATTACAATATATCAATGTGCCTTTACAATTCAAATATTATGCTTACAAAAATTTTAGTATTCACTTCGGTCCACAAATAGGTTTTTTACTTAAAGGAGAACAATCTATAGGTGACGGGGATGCTGTGGAGATTGAAAATACGGTCAATACTAACTTTGCAGGTACTGCTGGGTTTGGTTATGATTTAAAAGAGTATAACTTATATTTTAAAGGAACCTTTACCTACGGTTTTTCTGACATAATAGACAATGAAACAGACGGTGTAAACAGAAGCCAGCTTCCTGGAACTGTTCACTTATCAGTAGGTTATAAGTTCTAAGAAGATTTTTAAACGATTAGGTTTAAAAAAAAATGCGGCCAAAGGCCGCATTTTTTTTGCTCTTTCATAAAATATTTAAACTTCCATTCTCTTCAATTCATTGTAATTGCGTTTCAATTTGCGCAGTAAAATACCATAGATCAATTGATAGATCAAATACATAACCACACAAATAACCAAGAATACCACAAAGGAAGCTCCTAAGGCGATCAGATAGAACGCCGTCTCATGCCCAGCCATTTTAGGAGTTGCTAAGAGTTTAGTTATATTGGGATCTTTAGGGATCACCATTACGGTAGCTATCATTCCTACTACCAATATATAAATCAAGTTGTACCAGATGTACCATTTCATGGTGCGACGCGTCTTGAGAATATTTTTCATAAGACTTCTTGTAGGTTGCGAGGTTGAAATATTTTTATAATTCTGGTAGAAAAGGTATATGAATGTAAAAATAACTACATAATGCAATAGGGTAGAACCGTAATAAAAAGGTTCTCCCATCAGTCCTATAACATCGATATTGCTATCCTGGTTATAAAAATGGGAAACTATTCCCAAAACTATAAACACGGCAAATTCTATCATGGCGATGATAAACAGCCATTTCACTATTCCTGAAGATTTTCTTGCTAGCAATCCCGTGAGTTGATCTTTAGTAAATCGAGGCGAGTTATTAGTTTGTGACTGCCAGTTTTGTTTTAATATATCGAGTTGATCCATGATTTTTATGGATTAATAATGTTAGTTAATTTTGTTTTTATCCTGTTCATCTTCACTCTAGCATTTACTTCAGAGATCCCCATGGTTTCGGCTATTTCTTTGTAATTTTTATCTTCAAGATATAAAAAAACCAATGCTTTTTCTATATCGTTTAATTGTTTTACGGCTCCGTAAAGCAATGTGAGCTGCTCCATTTGCTCGTCATCTTCCTGACGGTCTTCAATCTTAAATTGTACCGACTCATAATCTTGAGTTTTTACTCTTCTGGTAGATTTGCGATAGAGGGTAATAGCCGTATTCAGAGCCACTCTATACATCCAAGTACTAAATTTAGAATCGCCTCTAAATTTGGGATACGCGCGCCATAATTGCACGGTTACTTCTTGAAAAAGGTCGTTATGTGCATGCTGATCATTAGTATACAGTCGGCATATTTTATGCACTATATTCTGATTCTCATCCAGTAGTTTTACAAATTCTTCTTCGAGTTTCTTACTCACTTTTTGATGGTATGGTTGCTATATAAGTCATCTGTTTTTCAGAAACGTTACACTTCACTCGAAGGATTTAATATGACGATTACTTTTAGGAGGTGAAATGTTTGTTCATCGCAAAAAAGCTATCAAAAGCAGCCCAAGGGAAACATGAAAATACTTCCAAAGAAAACCACGAAAAGAAATCATAAAAAATCAAAACTCCAAGTTTTCTTCACAGTAAGAAAAGAATGTTAATGGCTCTATAAATCACCTCCTAAAAATTATATTTGTTAAAAGACAATAACATGAATATACCACATTCAGATTTACCACGAGTCATTGTTGTGGGCGGCGGTTTCGGAGGTGTGACGCTTTCGCGAAAGCTAACCAAACAAAACTTTCAAGTTGTCCTTATCGACCGTCATAATTACCACAACTTCCAGCCGTTGATGTATCAGGTGGCGACTAGTGGTCTGGAACCTGATTCTATAGCTTTCCCATTAAGAGGATTGGTAAATGATGGTACTAATTTTATATTTCGACTGGCTGAAGTAGAGTCCGTAGAGCCGGTCATGAAGACCCTTAAAACCTCTATAGGAGAGGTGACTTTTGATTACCTAGTCATGGCGACAGGAACTAAAACCAATTTTTTTGGAAACAAAGAACTAGAAGAAACTTCTTTACCAATGAAAAGTGTTCCTCAGGCGCTCAATATAAGAAGTTACATGCTTCAAAATCTAGAGAAGGCAACCTTGACTAGCGATGCAGAAGAACAAAAGAAGCTGATGCGTATTGTGCTTTCTGGAGCTGGGCCTACTGGAGTGGAATTAGCAGGAGCCTTTGCCGAATTCAAAAAAGGAGTGCTCCCTAACGATTATCCAGACTTGAATCCAGATCATATGGAGATCCATTTGTTAGACGGCGCAAGTCGAGTGCTCGTAAGTATGAGTGAGAAAGCATCTCAAAAGGCCGAAAAATACTTAAAAGAACTAGGGGTAAACATTCATCTTAACGTCATGGTTAAGAACTATAAAGAAGAAACCGTTTTAACCAACACAGATTTAAAAATTGAAGCACTCACATTTATATGGAGTGCGGGAGTTATTGGAAATCCTATAAATGGAATACGGGAGCAAAGTGTGGACCAAAAATCCCAACGTTTTCTGGTAGATCGCATGAATAGAGTAGAAGGTTATGAAAATATTTTTGCTATAGGAGATATCGCCTTAATGAAAACACCTGCATATCCCGAGGGTCACCCTCAAGTGGCACAACCTGCTATTCAACAAGGCAAGCTACTGCTCAAGAATTTCAAACGTTTACTTCTGGAGCAACCGCTAAAGGAATTTTCTTATTTTGACAAAGGCAGCATGGCTACCATAGGAAGAAACAAAGCAGTTGCAGATATCAAGTCGTTTACTTTAGGTGGTTTTCTAGCTTGGATAACTTGGCTGGGCGTACATCTGTATTTCTTAGTAGGAGTAAGGAACAGGTTAGTCGTATTTCTAAATTGGGTCTATAACTACTTCAATTTTGATAGAGCAGCGCGATTGATTATACGACCTTATCAAAAAAAAGAGGTTTCTGATAAATAGAAATAATTTTATTAATAAAAGGAGCAGGCTAAACAATAAGCCTTGCAAGGTACAATTATGCCCTAAATAATACATAAATAAGCCTTCCTTTAGTACCTTTGTATTATCAATTGGGCTTTATGTTTAATTGATTTTAAGACTTAATTATATAATAAAAACCAACTCTTATGAGTAAGTATGATGTTGCAGTAATAGGTTCAGGACCTGGTGGCTATGTAGCCGCAATACGCTGTGCACAACTAGGCATGAAAACTGCCATTATAGAAAAATACAACACCTTAGGTGGGACTTGTCTCAATGTAGGATGTATTCCTTCCAAGGCACTTCTTGATTCTTCCCATCATTATGATGATGCTATAAAGCATTTTGAAGAACACGGTATTGAGATTCCGGGAGAGATAAAAATTAATTTTGAAAAAATGATTGCTCGCAAACAGCAAGTGGTAGATACTACATGCGATGGTGTGCAATATTTGATGAAAAAGAACGAGATCGATGTCTTTACAGGTATGGGGTCTTTTGTCGATGCTACCCATATTAAAATAGACGGGGAGAAATCAGAAACTATTGAAGCAATCAATACCATTATTGCAACTGGTTCAAAACCCGGAAGCCTTCCTTTTATAACTCTTGACAAAGAAAGAGTCATCACTTCTACAGAAGCATTATCCCTTAAAGAGATTCCTAAACACATGATCGTCGTCGGTGGCGGAGTGATAGGTCTTGAGCTAGGCCAAGTATATAAAAGACTAGGAGCTGAGGTAACGGTTATTGAATATATGGACCGCATTACTCCAGTGATGGATAAGACCCTTTCTAAAGAATTGATGAAGGTTCTTAAAAAACAAAAAGTGAAATTCCACCTTTCTCACGCGGTAAATAAAGTAGAACGCAATGGAGATAAGGTTACTGTAACGGCCAAAAACAAAAAAGGAGAAGAAGTTAGCTTTGAAGGTGATTACTGCCTAGTTTCTGTTGGAAGACGTCCTTATACAGATAAACTAAATGCAACGGCAGCTGGTGTTAAGATCAATGAGCGAGGTCAGGTAGAAGTCAACGATCATATGCAAACTAATGTACCTAATATCTACGCGATAGGAGATGTAGTACGCGGTATCATGCTAGCGCACAAAGCAGAGGAAGAAGGAGTTTTTGTTGCAGAAGTGATTGCTGGTCAAAAACCACATATCAATTACAACTTGATCCCTAACGTAATCTATACCTGGCCAGAAGTAGCCAGTGTAGGTAAAACAGAAGAAGAATTAAAAGAAGCAGGAATAGAATTTAAAGCAGGATCCTTTCCTATGCGTGCCTTAGGAAGGTCACGTGCCTCTGGAGATATCGACGGATTAGTTAAAATTCTTGCAGATAAAACTACAGACGAGGTTTTAGGAGTACACATGATAGGAGCCAGAGCTGCCGATCTTATTGCTGAAGCTGTTACTGCTATGGAATTTAGAGCTAGTGCAGAAGATATTGCAAGAATGTCTCACGCGCACCCTACTTATGCAGAGGCTGTTAAAGAAGCAGCGCTTGCTGCAACTGGAGACAGAGCATTGCACGTGTAATATTCATTACATCATAATTTCTAAAGCCGATTCATTTATGAGTCGGCTTTTTTTACATTATAAACGGATTCAACACCTGATTTACAATACTTTATAGTTGAAGTGTCTGCTTTTAACATTTAATTTAAAACCGATTTTAGTGGCAGTTACGTAAGTAGTGCAACTAAATTATCAAAATAATGCCTACTAATTTTTCTTATTCCGCTTTCGCGAAAGCGGTATTAACCATTGCTTTTTTCTTCTTTTCACCAATTCTTTTGGCTCATAGTATTTCTGGCTTTATAACAGATCCAAACGGGCAACCATTAAAAGACGTCTATGTGTTGCACATGGCTTCTGGTGATCATACCCATACCAACTCCAAAGGTTTTTTTGCCATCGATAACGAAGAAAAAGGTGAAGAGTTGAGGTTTTCTCATATAGGTTATGAAGCAGGTTCCTTTATTATTACTAATGTTAAAGAGGTCTTACAAATTACGATGATTCCAGCATCCTTAGACTTGGACGCTATTACCATAACCAATGATGTAGAAACTCTTAACGTACTCGCAAACGTCGATTTGCAAATAAACCCGGTAAGCTCTTCTCAAGAACTCCTGAGAACAGTTCCAGGACTTTTTATAGGTCAGCATGCCGGAGGAGGAAAAGCAGAACAAATTTTCCTTAGAGGTTTTGATATTGATCACGGTACAGATGTCGCGATCAACGTGGATGGAATGCCAGTAAATATGGTCTCTCATGCACATGGCCAGGGCTATGCACATCTTCATTTTCTGATTCCTGAAACCGTAAACAACATATCTTACGGGATAGGAAGTTATGATGAAAGTGTAGGGAACTTTGCCACTGCTGGACATGTAGATTTTCGAACTAAAAGCTACCTTGACGAAAACAAAATAGGAGTAGAGATAGGCGATTTTAATCACCAACGTTATTTAGGAATGGTACAATTAGTAGATAACTCTCATACTACGGCATATATAGCGACAGAATATTTAACCTTTGATGGCGCCTTTGACAGTCCGCAAAATTTTGATCGCGTCAATCTTTTTGGAAAATTACACCATACTTCAAATAACGGTAATTTATTAAGCCTGAGTCTTTCTCATTTTGACAGTGAATGGGACGCTAGTGGTCAGATTCCGCAGCGTGCTGTAGATAGTGGTTTGATCAATCGTTTTGGAGCGATAGATGACACAGAAGGGGGGGCTACTTCTAGAACTAATATCATTCTTAATTACGATATGGACTTGAGCGATAACGAGCAATTGCAAACGACCGTATTTTATTCCCATTATGACTTTTTACTTTATTCTAATTTCACCTTCTTTTTAGAAGATCCTATTAATGGAGACCAAATCAAACAACAAGAATCCAGAAACCTTGCAGGCTTTAAGGTTGCTTACGATTATAAAACTCAACTGAGAAATAATAGGCTAGATCTAAAAGCTGGACTGGGATGGAGAAACGATAGAACAGATGCTTCTGGTTTATCACGAACCTTAAATAGAAGAGAAACTCTAGAGAACATTCAGCTGGGAGATATCAATGAGACCAACTCCTCTTTATTTGTCGGAGCAGAATTATATATAGACCATCTTTTGATCGATGCGGGCCTGAGATTGGAGCGATTCAAGTTCAACTATAAAGACGCGCTGGAAGCAATCTATAGCACGCAGTCTCAAACAGCAAATGCGCTCCTTCCTAAATTGAATTTCAACTATGAGGTGAACGATAATGTAAAGGTATACCTGCGTAATGGTATAGGTTTGCACAGCAATGATACAAGAGTTGTTCTAGAGAATGGAGCTGAGGATATCTTACCTAAGTCTTATGGGTCTGATCTTGGAACTATCTGGAAAGCAAGCGACAATCTTATTATCAATGGAGCACTTTGGTATTTGTTCTTAGAACAAGAATTTGTTTATGTAGGAGATGCAGGAATTGTAGAACCTAGTGGAGAAACACAACGGTATGGTTTTGATCTTGGTTTTAAATACCAATTGTCTGATTATGTGTTTTTAGATAGCAATTTGAATTATGCACATGCCAGAGCTATTAACGAGCCAGATGCTGCTAATTACATACCCTTAGCACCAGAGTTGACCTCTACCGGAGGAATAAGCTTAAAAGATTATAAGAGGTTCAATGCGGGATTGCGTTACCGTTACATAGGAGATCGAGCAGCAAATGAGGATAACAGTATTGTAGCAGAAGGCTACTTTGTTGCAGATCTCAATGTGAACTATGATATGACTGAAAGCTTAAGATTGGGAATGGCGGTACAAAACCTGTTTAACCTGGCATGGAATGAAACCCAATTTGCTACAGAATCCAGACTGGCTAATGAAACACAATCTGTAGAAGAAATTCATTTTACTCCCGGAACACCATTGTTTATACGCGGTAGTATTCAGTATACGTTTTAGGAAATAGTAGGATAAGACTCATAAACAGAATTGATCTAGAATATAATAACACTAATAGTGGGCATGTCAAATCAAACAAATATTTATTAAAGATTAACTCATTGCTTTACATTCAAATCTTACCTTTGTTTTACAATGAAGCAAAGAGAGACTCATACTTTTAAGTCAGCTAATTCTGCAGGTTTTAAGAAGAAATTACTGTCGTTTTATGATGCTGAAAACCATCTGGTATACTTAGAGAGCAATCATGGTAGTTTAAAATATGATTCTTATGCTACGTTAATAGGAGTAGGGGCTATAGATCGTATAACATCTAAAAGTGGTACTGCACTAGAAGAGTTGGACGCCTTTAGAACAGCAAACCAAGACTGGATGTTTGGCTTTTTAGGTTACGATCTTAAGAATGAATTGGAAAACTTAGAGAGCACACATCAGGATCTCTTAGATTTCCCTGATTTATGCTTTTTTATTCCAGAGTTGGTTTTTGAAATTTCAGATAAAGAAGTAAAGCTTTATTCCTTTATCACTTCACAGAAAGCAGCTGAAAAACTAATTCAAAAAATACAAGATCATTCTTTTTCTGATCCAAAAATACGTTCTCAAAAGGGGATCCTAAAAGCCAAAGACTCTAAAGAAGCCTACCTAGAAAAAGCCCAAAAATTCCTCAATCATATTCATAGAGGCGATATTTATGAAGCTAATTTTTGCACACAATTTTATGCTCAAGATGTCGCGTTAGATACACAAAAGGCTTTTTATGATTTGAACAGCATTAGTGAGCCGCCATTTGCTGTTTATGCCAGATTTGGTTCTTATTATGCCATTAGTGCTAGTCCAGAGCGTTATTTAAAAAAGACTGGAAACCAGTTGATATCCCAGCCTATCAAAGGCACTGCAAAAAGATCTACTGACTTAGCAGAAGATGAATCCCTTAAAGAGTTGCTTTTTAACGACCCTAAAGAACGATCTGAAAATGTGATGATCGTTGACTTAGTGAGAAATGACCTTTCTAAAACAGCGGTAAAAGGAAGTGTTGCAGTGGCGGAACTTTTCGGAATCTATACCTTTAAGCAAGTACACCAAATGATCAGCACAGTAATGGCAGAGCTGGATCAAAAATATTCAGCTATAGATGCGATCAAGACCACTTTTCCTATGGGAAGCATGACAGGAGCACCTAAGATAAGTGCTATGGAAATCATTGAAGAAAACGAATCTTTTAAAAGAGGTTTATACAGTGGGGCGATAGGTTATTTCACTCCAGAAAATGACTTTGATTTTAATGTAGTCATACGTACAATATTGTATAATGAAAAAAGGAACGCTCTTTCTTTTTCGGTTGGTAGTGCTATCACCGCAGCTGCCATTCCAGAAAAAGAATATGAGGAGTGTTTTCTTAAAGCGCGAGCATTAATTGAAGTACTTGCACTCCAAGGCATTTGCTTTGATTAAATTTGTCCTATGCTAGCAGCTTTTAAAAATCATATCAGCACTCATTTTCCAGAACTGTTTTCGGTTCCTATTGCTATTGCGATAAGTGGAGGCAAAGACAGCACAGTATTAGCCCATTTACTTGATCAATTGGATATTAAATTTGATTTGATACACTGTAACTTTAATTTAAGAGGAGCAGAAAGTGATGCCGATCAAATTTTTGTAGAAGGTCTAGCAAACCAATGGGATTGCAAGCTTTATATAGAGTCATTTGAAACAGAGAAAATGGCGTTGTCTAGAGGTATTTCTATTCAAATGGCCGCTCGAGATTTGCGGTACAAAGCTTTTGAGAGCATAGCGGCTAGCCATCAGATCAAACAAGTGTTAGTAGCCCATCACCTAGACGATCAATTGGAAACTTTTTTGATCAATTTAGGCCGTGGCGCCGGCCTTCATGGGCTGACTGGAATTAGAGAGCGCAATGGGATTATTGCGAGACCTTTGTTGGTTTTTAACAGCGGTCAGATCAGTGATTTTGCTTTAGAAAATAAGATCAATTGGCGTGAAGACAGCAGCAATAGCACTACTAAATACGTACGCAATCAACTGCGGCAGGAGGTGATTCCTTTGCTTCATGAGGCTTTACCACATTTGAAAGGTAACTTTTGCAATACGTTGAATTACTTGGAAGATTCAGAATTATTATTAGATGTTGAGGTGGCACGCTTTCGCGAAAGCGGAACAAAAACAATTCTAGGCAACCTAGAGATTTCTATCGAGAAATTAAAAGCTACTGTAAAGCCAGAAGCCTACCTCTTTGAACTTCTAAAAGAGCACCACTTTAACCTCCCCGACGCGTTAGAACTACTGGATGCTGATAATGGTAAAAGTATTCCGTCAGGCAGCAGGAGACTTACGAAAGAGAGAGAAGTGTTGGTTTTAAGTAGGGTAGCAGATCGGAATCCTATTGATACCAAAATTCACCAATCCATGGAAACGGTTAAGTTTGATGGACACCAATTAGAGTTCAAAACCATAGCAGTAGATGACCCGTTGACATATGTAAAGTCAACTAATTCCAACAATAAAATTTTCCTTGATGCAGAGGGATTAACATATCCTTTTGTAGTGAGAAACTGGCAACATGGAGATCGCATGCAGCCTTATGGAATGAAGGGTAGTAAATTGATAAGCGATTTACTAACTGACCACAAAATTCCTTCTTTAGAACGAGAAAAAGCAGTAGTATTGACTAGCGGTAGCACTATATTATGGCTGGTAGGCATAAGAGCTAGCAAGCACCACAAAATTACGAGTATAACCAAATCTATAATTGAAATAACCTCAGACTTATGAGAAAGCTTCTATTTGCATTAACAGCCTTGATTGCTTTACAATTAACCGCTCAGCAAGACCCTACTTCCTGGTCTACCGATGTAAAAAAAATATCAGATCAAGAGTATGAGTTGACTACTACTGCTGTTATAGAGCCGGGATGGCATTTGTATTCACAAACTACATCTCCAGATATTAGTGGGCCAGTGGCCACCACCTTGAGTTTTTATGGGGTAGAAGATCAAATAGAATTGCTAGGTGTTAATGAAGAAACCGGTTCTTATGCAGAATATTCCCCAGTATGGGAGTTTAATGTGTACCAATTCTCTGACGCAGCGGTTTTTAAACAAAAAATTAAAGTTCTCCATACAGATTTAAAATACCTAATCGCCGAAGTGTTTTTTATGACTTGTGATGAAGAACGATGTTTACGACCTAAAGGTGTTGCACTTACGTTTAAGTTAGATCCTACCGCTGCCGTTCCACCTACCGCTGCTGACCTCATTGAAAAGTATCTGGATGAAGAAAAGGATCCTATGCTGTCCATGGCTCCAGAAGTAGCGTCTATTCCATTTAAAGAAGCTCATGAAAAAGAAGGAGCTCCAAAAGAGCAGGATGTAAAAAAAAAAACTGATCAAGAATTAGAAGAAAAAGAAGAGAAAAAAGACCGCAGTCTTTGGACTATTTTTATTGTTGCATTTATCTCAGGATTTGCCGCATTGCTCACTCCTTGTGTTTTTCCTATGATACCGCTTACGGTAAGCTTTTTTACGAAGCAAAGTAAAAACAGAGCAAAAGGTATTTCTAATGCGATACTCTACGGCGTTTTTATCATCGTTATTTACGTACTTTTAGGTACGGTCGTTACCGCCATTTTTGGTTCAGAATCTTTGAACCAGCTCAGTACCAATGTGTATTTTAATGTGGCGTTCTTCCTGATATTAGTGGTTTTTGCAGCTTCCTTTTTAGGAGCATTTGAAATCACATTGCCTCAATCTTGGGCTAACAAAGCAGATGAAAAAGCTAATAAAGGCGGTATCGCTGGAATCTTTTTTATGGCGCTAGCTCTTGCGATTGTTTCCTTTTCCTGTACGGGACCTATAGTAGGATCACTCATTGTAGAAGCTGCATCTAAAGGTGGACTAGCACCTGTGATTGGAATGTTCGGTTTCTCACTAGCTATAGCGTTACCATTTGCATTGTTTGCAATTTTCCCAGGATGGTTGAATTCGCTACCAAAATCTGGTGGTTGGTTAAATACGGTAAAGGTTGTTTTAGGATTTTTAGAATTGGCGCTGGCTTTCAAATTTTTATCTGCTGCAGACTTGGTTTATCAAACTCATTATTTAGAACGTGAGGTGTTTTTGACGATATGGATTGCTATTTTTGGTGGCCTCACCTTATATCTTTTCGGTAAAATTAAAATGCCACATGATGGTCCTGACACCAGCATATCAGTAGGAAGATTGTTATTAGGATTAGTGGTATTGACTTTTACCATTTATATGATTCCGGGTCTTTGGGGTGCGCCGTTAAAGATCATATCCGGTTTTCCACCGCCATTAAATTATGCTGAAGCTCCTTATGGAGTAGGATACACAAAACTAGATGCCAATCTAGAGATACCAGAAGGTGCACATCTAGCGGTTCATGACATTATAGCTTTTCATGATTATGAAGAAGGCCTCGCCTATGCTAAGGAAGTGAATAAGCCTATTCTGTTAGACTTTACGGGTTGGGCATGTGTGAATTGTCGTAAGATGGAAGAACGAGTGTGGAGCGAGCCTGCGATCTTAAATATGTTGAAAAACGATTTTGTATTGATTTCGCTTTATGTGGATGATAAAAACAAACTTCCTAAAGAGCAACAATACGTTTCTGAGGTGACAGGAAAAAAAGTGCGAACCATAGGAGATAAATGGATGGAGTTTCAGAAAAATAATTATCAAGTTGCAGCACAGCCTTTATACGTCATCAAAGATAAAGATGGAAATGACATAGGTCAACCTATTTCCTACACTCCAGAAGTAGACCTTTACGAAGCCTGGTTGAGAAAGGGCTTGCAAGAATAGTCCATTCCATTAAAGAATATCTTAAAAACCGATTCTGATATGAATAGGTTTTTTTGTTGCTTATATTTAGAGTTCAATACAACACTATGAAACAAACCCTCGCTATAGTAGCTTTGATGCTGCTTATTTCTTGTAAAGAAGAAGAAAAAAGTCCCGCTTCCGCGAAAGCGAATACCTTACAAATATCAAAACAATTCAATGACTGGCTTGCTGTTCAGTTTAAAAAGGATCTGGCCCGTGATCCTCAAATGCAGACTTCTATGGGAAGTAAAGAGAATTATGGTGCTTGGACAGATATCTCTTCTGAATACGATTTAGAGTCTAAAAAGTTAGCAGAATCAAGGTTGGAATATTTAAGAGACTCTATAGATAAGGAACCTCTAGAAGGTCAGGATAAATTAAGTTATGATCTGTATTATCAAAAGCAAAAACAAGAGATCGCTAATTTTGACTATCGGTTATATACCTATCCAGTAAATCAAATGCACGGCATGCAGTCTGAAATTCCTGCGTTTTTAATCAATCAGCACAGGATTGATAATGTTGCTGATGCTCGAGCGTATATATCAAGGTTAAAAGGCATACAACCGCTCTTTGAACAATTATCTATAAATTTAAAACTACGGGAGTCCAATGGTATTGTGATACCGAGATTTGTTTTTACCCATGTTTTAAAAGATAGTAGAAATGTAATTGATGGTTACCCCTTTACAGAAAGCAAGTACAACAGTACTTTATTCGAGGATTTTACTGCAAAAATAGCCACATTAAAATTGTCTAAAGAAGTAGAGAAACAACTTATAGCAGATGTAAAACAGGCTCTTTTAAACGAAGTAAAGACCGGTTACCAAACACTTATTGCTAAGCTTGAAGATCAACAACAACGAGCGACAGCAGAAGATGGAGTTTGGAAACTTCCCAAAGGAGAAGAGTTCTATGAATTTGCATTAAAAAGAACTACAACTACAGATATGACCTCTGATGAGATTCACCAACTAGGTCTTACTGAAGTAGCGCGTATTCATAGAGAAATGGAAGTGATCATGAACAAAGTCAAGTTTGAAGGTTCGTTACAAGACTTTTTCAAATTTATGAGAGAAGATCCGCAATTCTATTATACAGACGATGAAAAAGGAAAAGCTGCTTACCTTAAAAAGGCGACTTCTATTATTGATGATATGAATGGAGATCTTGATAAGCTCTTTTTAACAAAGCCCAAGGCAGATATCAAGGTGCAAGCGGTAGAAGCCTTTAGAGAGGCTAGCGCTGGAAAGGCATTTTATGAACAGCCAGCTATGGATGGAAGTAGGCCTGGAATTTATTATGCAAATCTTTATCATATGGAGGCGATGCCATCTTACCAAATGGAGGCGCTGGCTTTTCATGAGGGAATTCCTGGACATCACATGCAAATTGCTATTGCTCAAGAACTAGAAGGGATTCCAGATTTTAGAAAGCATAGCTTTTATACAGCATATGTAGAAGGCTGGGGACTGTATTCTGAAAAGATACCTAAGGAAATCGGTAAATATCAAGATCCCTATAGTGATTTTGGGAGGTTAGCCATGGAGTTGTGGAGAGCATGTCGTCTGGTTGTGGATACTGGAATACACGCTAAAAAATGGACTCGAGAAGAAGGTATTATGTATTACGTGGATCATACCCCAAATGCAGAAAGCGACGCGGTAAAAATGGTAGAACGACATATAGTAATGCCTTCTCAGGCGACCGCCTATAAAGTGGGGATGAATAAAATACTCGAATTAAGAGAGAAGGCTAAAGCAGCATTGGGAGATCAATTTGATATCAAGGAATTTCATGATGTGATATTGACTAAGGGTGCTTTACCACTTAAGGTGTTAGAAGACCAAGTTGTGGATTACATCTCAAATAAAAACAAGACTACGGAGTAACAGCCTCTTTTTAAAGAAAGAATAGGGTAATCTGTTGTTGAGATTCAAACAAGTGGTGGATTGATGCGATAGAAAGTACCGCATAGCTCATCGTAAAAACCCCTGTAAAGCGCAGCTTTATAGGGGTTTTTTGTACCCTATCTATTTCTTGTACTTTATAAGTATTAGTAGAAGTAGAGCAGCCTATGTGTAAGACTTAGGTTTTAGATGACGGTTGTGTCATGGCATTGAAATCGTATGTCCTTGACTTTGTATTTAAGTTGGTGTATAAATAGTCGAATAGCTTTTGCTTACTGTATCCGGTAGCCACTTTCTAATTAATATCCCTAATACTAATTTAATCATAAGCAAATTAGAACTGTTGATTACCTGTGTAAAATGATACTTCTAATGCGGTAAGCGGTAAAAGGTTGGAAGATCAATCTTAGGCTATTGTTATGGTTACTAGCTTTAGGAGAGAGGAGTTCTTTCTTTATACAAATTAGTTGGTGTGTTGTCGTTATTTAAGAGGGTATACGCCTTGTTCTATAAACGTTTAGACTTTGGTTGTAAAAAAGATACTGTGGACGGGTTCTGGATGATTTAGGAAACAGGATCAATCACTGAATAAAAAGAGGGGATAGAAGCTATAAATAGGGCAAAAAAAAAGGGTCGCGCTAGCGACCCTTTTTAATATTATGTTAGTGAAAGATTAGTTTACTCTAAAAGTAACTCTTCTTACTAATTGTCTAGCTTCAGAACTGTTCTTGTCTACAGAAGCATCTTCACCGTCACCATTTTGGGATAGACGACTTGCGTCAATTCCAGCAGCGGCAAGTACATCACTAACCATCTTAGCACGACGCTCAGATAATGTCTTGTTGTATTCAGGGCTTCCTATTTCGTCTGCAAAACCTGTAAGAGTTGCAGAAGCACTTGGGTTATCCTTCATGTATTGAACGATAGTATTTATAGCTCCTAAAGAATAAGTAGTAGGTTTTGTGCTGTTAAATCTAAAGTACACATTTACATAACCTTCGTTAATCAATTGCTTGATTAAGTTTTGGTTAGCACCGTCAGCACCGTTGATAGCAGTTTGAAGATCAGACTGGCTTGCATAACGAGAATTTAAAGAGCTTTCCATATCATCTGGAATACCGTTTTTATTCATATCTATAGCACGACCTTTACTGTCAACACGTACACCACTTTCCGTAGTATTGTCTCTGTCTAAGTAATTAGGTACACCGTCTTGATCATCATCAGCATTTTCAGTAGCCATTTTTTCCATTTGAGCAGCGATATCATCTACCTTAGCCTCCATTGGGTCTTTTGCAAAATCTGCTGGATCAGTTCCTTCACCTAAGTAGAAAGTAAGACCAACTGATGCGTTGATCATCAATCCTTCAAAACCTCTTACATCAGGACCTAGTTGAGCTCCATCCCATCCGTAATCATTACGAGTGGTACCTATAATCGTTAAGTCTGTAAAGATAGCAATGCTATTAGTCACTCTGTACTGAGGAGTAATACCTGCTGTAAAGTTCAAATGGTGGTCTGTTTCATCTGATAAAGAACGGTTGTTTGAAGTAAGAAATCCTACTCCTATACCTCCATGTCCAAGAATACCAAATCTAGAAGAGGCGCTTTTTAAGTTGACAAAGTCACCTAAATTTACGATACCTTCTAAACCAACTCTGTAATAATCAGATTCGAAATCTACTGGAGAATCTGCATCACTTTGAATGTTGTTGTAACCGAATTCCAAACCAACTCCAAAACTTCTAGTAAACATATATCGAAGACCTAAGTCTGCTTGCCATAAATCTGGCGTGCTAACATAACCGTCAACGAAAGGTCTTGTAGGTTTATGAACACCAGCACCTACGTCTATTGCCCATCTTTTGAATGTTGCGTTTTCACTTGTTTCTGAAGAGGTAGTATCTTCTGTTTGCGCTACTGATAAGAAACCGCAGATCAGTATTGTAAGGGTAAATAATTTTTTCATAATATTTTTAACTTGCTTTCAAACGCAAATATATACATATATTCTTAAGTTTAACACCCATTAAGTATCTTAATTTTAATAAATAATGCCTGTTTTATGTGTGGTTGATTTTTGGCTCACATTCTATTTAGTGATTTAACAAACAGTCTATCAGTGATTTAACGTCTTATTGTTGTTTTTATTTATAGTTGATTTAAGTAAATATTCTAAAGAATGCCTCTCTCGTATTATTATTTTTAACTTTGTAGAGAACTTTTTTTCTCTCGCTTTCGCGAAAGCGGGTCTAAAATCCAACCTTAATGAATAGAAAGAAGATATTAATAACTGGCGGTGCTGGTTTTATAGGATCACATGTGGTTCGATTATTTGTCACATCATACCCCAATTACGATATATACAATTTAGATGCGCTTACCTATGCGGGAAATTTGGAGAATCTGAAAGATGTGGAACAGGCTTCTAATTACAATTTTGTAAAGGCAGACATTACAGATGCTAGTGATTTAAACAAGTTGTTTAAACTTTATAATTTTGATAGTGTTATTCATCTAGCGGCAGAGTCCCATGTAGATCGATCTATTGAGGATCCGTTGTCTTTTGCAAAGACTAATGTTTTAGGCACCATAAATTTATTAGAGTCTTTTAAGATGTACAGTGACTTTAAAAAAGGTCTTTTTTACCATATTAGTACGGACGAGGTCTATGGAACCCTCGGAGAAACGGGGCTTTTTAAGGAAAATACTTCTTACGATCCTAATTCTCCCTATGCTGCTTCTAAAGCAAGCTCTGACCATTTCGTAAGAGCTTACGGAGAAACTTATGGGTTGCCTTTTGTGATCTCTAATTGTTCTAATAACTATGGATCCTTTCAGTTCCCTGAGAAATTAATTCCGCTCTTTATTAATAACATCATCAATTTAAAACCATTACCGGTCTATGGAGACGGGAATTATACAAGAGATTGGTTATTTGTAGAAGATCATGCCAAAGCTATAGATACTGTTTTTCATAAAGCTAAAATAGGAGAGACCTATAATATAGGTGGACACAATGAATGGAAGAACATCGATTTGGTAAAATTACTTTGCTCCAAAATGAATAAGCATTTGAATAGGGCTGCAGGGGAAAGTGAAAAATTGATCACCTTTGTTAAAGATAGACCTGGTCATGATTTAAGATATGCCATTGATGCCTCCAAAATAGAAAGAGAATTGGGATGGAAACCTTTTCTTACTTTTGACAGCGGATTAGAAAAGACGATAGCCTGGTATTTAGAAAATGAGACTTGGTTAAATCATCTGACTTCAGGGAAGTATCAAGAGTATTATGATGGGCAGTATAAATAAATTGTTAACGTGTTATGAAGTTAACAAGTTATGGTGTTTAGCTCATTAATAATGGGCCAGCCCTCTTAACAACATAACTTCATCACACCATAACTGCATAACTAAATACCACCTATGAACGTCAGAAGCCACAAAGACCCTAACGTTTGGAAAGAAAGTATGGATCTCGTAGAAACCATCTACTTTATCTCTAAAAATTTTCCAAAAGAAGAAATATATAGTTTGACAAGTCAAATGAGAAGATGCGCAGTTTCAATTCCTTCTAACATAGCTGAAGGAGCTGGAAGAAAAGGTTCAAAAGAATTTGCACGTTTCTTATACATAGCAATGGGCTC
>Ga0307982_1001479_pt1 | contig 19152 bp, 16 predicted proteins | sample OrgLakmetagen989_FD_201847 | JGI IMG/M metagenome (GOLD analysis project Ga0307982, IMG submission 201847) | Saline water microbial communities from Organic Lake, Antarctica - #989 | ecosystem: Environmental > Aquatic > Non-marine Saline and Alkaline > Saline | place: Antarctica: Organic Lake... | reverse complement strand
GCGCAACCCCCGTGCGCCCCCGTGTCCGGGATCGGGGGACCGGCGACGCCCCGATCGCCCCTTGTTGCTGCTGCGCCCGGAAACGACGCTGCCTGGGGTTGCAAGGGGGGTGCCCAGGGGGTTTGCCAGGGCCCCCCCGAAACCAGGAAACATGCCCCCCTTCGACATGCCGGTGTGTGCTCGGTGCGACGTGACTGACGAAATAGAGGCTGTGCTGTGCGCTCTGCTGCGACGACGACGGCGGGCGGAGTTGCCGTCATCATCGGCCCTGGTGCCGTGGGGCCCCTGTTCAGCGTTGGGAGGGGGGGCCTGTAAAGGGCCGCCCTGCACTGGGATGGATAAGCCGCTTGCATCCGATGCTGCCCTGATCATGCCGTGATCTGCTCCTGCTGTCTCCCGTCCTCTGTGGATGTTGTGGCTTGCCTCGTGGGGCCCCCCCTGCCCCCCCGCCATAATACGCAGCCCCTGTGCTGCTGGCCTGGGCACAACGGCTTGGCCTTGACTATAAAGCTGTTCAGGAGCACTTGTGTTGCGGTGAAGCGGAATGCCGCTGGTCTGTGCAGGTGTAGCCCCCCCTTGCAACCCCCCCCCTGTACCTGCACCCAGGGGGGCCAGGGGAGGTGGCATGCGGACTGGGGTTGCCATAGACCCTGCAACAGGTGATGCAGCGCCTGAAAGGATTGAGTGTTCTGATACCAAAGACGGAACACCCCCCCCTAGTGCACCCTCTCTGCTTGTGATGCTCAGACTGTCCCACGCTTTGTTGGCTTTGGGGTGTGAGGGGGGGGTGGTTTGCAAGCCATGTGCGCCAACTGTAGGCAGCTGTGTCTGTGTAACGGGTACTGGTGGCCCATCGATGGTCTCCTCTGACATAAACAGCGCCCTGTCCATGGTGTCCTGGGGAGTCACCTCACGGGAGGGCAGGGGGGTGGGCCCATCTTCAACCAGCGGCGGCGAGGCACTCCCACTTGAGTTGGGGCCTACCCAGCTGTGCCCGGGAGAGGCTCCTGGGGTGACGTACTCCCCGCTGTCACTGGAGGTGTCCTCCTCCTCGCTGACGTAGTCCTGTAAGCGAAGCCAAGCGGCATACGTCAGGCCCTCCGCACGCGCCTGCGCGATCTCTGATTGCACACGCAGTGCAGGTGCCAAAGTACACAATGTGGGACGTTGCCACACATACTTCAGTGTTGCTATTTGCGCGCAGAAGATGACTACCAGCCAAATGATGAGAAGCGGGTTGTCATTTTCCGCAGGTGGGAGAGGGAATGACCCGCTCCCCTCCCACACGCCTGGGAGGCAAGTGAGAAACTGTGAAAGTGATATTTGAGTATATGTTTGAAGTATTTATGTGGGCCAAATTCGGTGCCTGTCAGTACAAGTGAAATTGGAGGCATGAGTTTCGGCTCGGAGTGTAGTCCGCTTTGCCCGCAAGCAATGCAAATGCGATTGTAACTCACAAAGAAGAACCCCACACCCCACAGCCACATTCGGCCTGGCAGTTGTGTTTCCCTGCAGTAAAATTAATCGTCCGTAACAGCAAGAAACGACACGATAAAGTTCGCTTTCGAGTAGTCGCAGCGCGACCTACCATTCATTTGGATCGATTGAGCTCCGTGAGAAGGCGGCTGCTGCAAGCAGAGACAGCAAAAAGGCAACATAGACCAGTGCGAAAATCCACGCTAAGAGAGCAAGAATCTGCGGCAGGCTTCCGTGCACATGCGACGCACGGAGCTGCTCACGCTGCTCACCGTATACCGGATCACCAAACTTTGGCAGGACGCTGCTGCTGCAGGCCCCGGCTTCTTGGACTCCAAAGAAGCAACATTGTCGCATGTGTCTGCAGAGTGGTCCTGTATACCACTCAACGCCACAATGCTGGGAGTTGGTGCCTTGCTGTCCAGGCCGCTCATGCCGACTGCTAGCATGCGCCTGTCTGTCTGGAGGCTTGAAATTCCTGAAACAGAATATCTGCCAAAAGCAAGGGCGGGCGATGCTGCAGTACTACACTGAGAATGATATAAAACAGGTAGCCTGGACATGGACCTCGTGGTCTGGGTGGATTGTTTAGCCTTTCAGTTTGAGCACGGTGACAAATGCACATCATTGCTCGACTATGGCATCTGGCTGGTTTTGGGGGGTACCACAGTCTAGATCTAGAGCAGGCTTTGCTTCGAAGCTGCTTGTGTTATGCGAGACGCAAAACATCATCATTTGCTCACACCAACTCTTCCTGATCTGCGTCTTTCTGCACAGGCTTGCCGCCGTTTCCGTACCCGAAGGCTTGTCCGGCCCAGCGTTTCGTCTCCGTTTGGCTGCAAGCTGAATCGGACGAAGATGCAGGCAGTACCAGAGCATGAGCATGAAAAAGCATATGCAGTAGAGCATACTGCAGAAGGTGTTGCCCAGGGAAAAGGCATCGTTGAGGATTGGCTGTATGCTGACGACAGCAGCAGCGACGATGAGAGCGCTGGTCGCAGCGACCGACTAGCCGCCTCGTATGTCCGCTATGAGGACGATGAGGACGCTGCAGGCACCCAGGGTGGCATCGGAGCTACTGTATATGATCACCGCGGGGCTGCGTATCACGATGAAGGTGGGTTCCTGCGGAGCAGCCAAGCACAGCACTGCACCCGCCATTCCCACAGCAGCAGCAGCAGCAGCAGCAGCAGCAGCAGCAGCAGCAGCAGGCACAGCACGCGTGCATTTCATGTGCAGATGACGAGGAGCAGCAGTGGCAGCAGGACGGTGCCGGGAGCGGCGACGAGGACGCTTGGAGCAGCGACGGGGGGGATGAGGAGGACTGGGAGACCCCCCACAGCAGCCAGTGGGGCACATGGCTGTCCCTCACCTCCAGCAGCCTGCAGGACACGATCACACGGGGGGACTTTGGCGCCCACCAGGAGGGCAACCACGACGACGGCGAAGATGAGGAGGGGTACTATGAGGGGGGGGGTGGTGCGGATGAAGGGGGTGTCGAGGAGGGCGGCTTCAGAATGGACTCAGACTCTGACGACGACGACGCTGCACATGGTGCACACTACGATGAGCAGGAACAGGAAGAGCAGGGGGGCGATCAAGATGAGGATGGTGACGAGGCAGAGTACGGTGGAGAGTACGAAGAAGCTGAGGGCGAGGCGGGGTACGCTAAGGGCGAGGTGGGGGGTGTAGAAGCCGACGCACTTGAGTACAGCCAGGACAGCAATGAGCACAAAGCCGATGAAGAACACAAAGACTACGAGGATTACAACGAGGAGGACGTCGGTGCAGGGGAGTACGTTGAGCTGACACACACAGATGATCTGCGGGAGTCCGGCACCGTCGCTGGCGAGGAGGAGACATTTGTGGGGGGTGAGGGGGGGGATGCCAATCCAGGCCGCAAGCATCGGCGCAAGATGGTTGTACAAGTCCGCAAGCGCAAGCCGACAGCTGCTGCAGCATTTGCCGAGCGTTTGCTCGAGAAGCACGAGGGGATACGGTGTGTAGTGTTCCAAGGTGAGGCAGCAGGCGCCTCTGACGCTGTTCGGGCTTCCCTGGCGTTCTTGAATACGCACGCAGCCGAGGGCTGGGCTGTGTCTGGTGTCCGGGCCAGTCGCGGCTCCAAGCAACAACGGACCCTGGCTCGCCGTCAGCAGCAAGCAGGCACTAAAGGGTTCGAGGGGGGTTCAGAACAGCCAGACGAAGGTGAAGCTGGGTCCACTCCACACAGTAGCCGCAGTGGTCGTGGTGGACGACGCAAGAACAGGCGCCGCCTGCAGGTGCAGGTGCGTGTGTTCCGTTACGGCCGCTTGGGGGGAGTGGCAACAGGGGAGCCCCCCCTTCTGTCCCCAGACACCCTCAGTGCACAACTGCTGGGTTCCCGCCTAGCAGATGCCATGCGAGATGCAATGGGGGTTGAAGCAGAACACCTGACCTTGACTGTTCCGCCTGCCGATGCAGCAGCGGCCAGCACAGTTGAAGGCCCCTTTCACGTGGTCAGCGCGGCTGGCGATAAAGGTGTCAAGGGGGGCTACGCCAACATTCACACCTTGCACGTGCGCACTAAACGCCCCAACGAAACTGACGCGGAATTTGGTGTGTATATGCGGAAATGTGTGGAGGGTGTGTGGAAGGTGGCAGGGCGAGTGCATGCGGCAGTGACGCTTGCTCGGCAAAGCACCACTGGCTCCGCGGTGTTGATCGGAACAGAGCTGCCACCGTATGGCGCTTTGCTGATTTCGGGACACGGCAAGTCCATTGCCACTGCACTCAGTGTAGCGACGCAGGCGGTAGGGGCGTCTCGAGATGCGGCCCTCGCCCTGCAGGCCTCTGTCTCGTCAAGTGGGTATGGGGGGGGTGCTGCGTGGGATATCCCCTCTGGAGATGGCGAAGTTGGGTACGTCATGGGGGCTGCTGCGCCATCGCTTAAGGGGGTCAAGGGGTCCTCCCGTATCCAAAAGCGCAAAGCCAAGTCCGGGGCTGCGCGGGCCGGCTGGTCTAAGCCTAGTATGGGGGGGGGCTCCACAGCTGCTGGCACCGGGCGCCCCCGTGGTAAACTGCCCCCCCTCACCCTGGCTGACATCGCCGTGGGGTGGGCCCAGCCATACAAGGCCCCCCCTGCCGACGCCCCTGCCACCCTAGGCACTGCCTTCGACAGGGAAGGCGGCACAATGACCGCATCCAGAACAGGCCTGTTGGGAGAGCCATCTACCTTGGACGGCACCGGCCGCATCACGCCTGCAACACTGCTGGTGACGTCAGGGGCGAACACCTCTGGCTCCCGAACACGGGACCTGGCCATACGCTCCGCAGCTGAGAATATCCCCAGTGAAAGTGCAACCGTGCCAGCAGTGACAGTGACACTGTTCGTGGTTTCGTCATTGTTTTGAGCAGCACTGCGCCGCGCTGCTTCACATGTGATGCAATGTATTTGATTGAGCCACACAAGCTTGCTTGTCCACACATTTGAGTTTACTTGGAGAGTGCCTTGGCGACTTCCTCCAGCAGCGCCACGCCATACCCGGTGCCTCGGGCAGCCGCCGAGGCAGGGTACCCCATGTCGATATGGCACCACTTGCCCTCCGTGAGGAACTCCCCCAAGTGGTTCCCGATGAACTGCCCCGCGCAAGAGGGCTGTGCGTTGGCGCGGTCCTTCACGGAGTTCTTCATATCGGCGACGGGGGAGGCGAACTCCTGGCGGTAAAACTCGGGCGCAAACGGCATGGGGTGCGCCAGGTCGCCAGTAACCTTGCCTGCCGCCACCACGGTGGCCTCCAGCTGTTCGTCGTTGCAGTAGATGGCGCTGTGGTTGCGCCCTGTGGCGATGCCAGCCGCCCCCGTCAGCGTCGCCATGTCGATGATGTACTGCGGGTTGAGGAACTTCACGGAGTGCGCCACGCCATCGCCCAGCACCAGGCGGCCCTCTGCGTCTGTGTTGTTCAGCTCCACTGTTTTTCCTGAGAACAGCGTCACCACGTCATCAGGGCGCTGGGCCTCCTTTGAGACGGAGTTCTCTGCCAGGCACAGCAGGGCGTGCAGGGGCTGCTTGAGGGCCCCTTGCAGGGCCAGGGACCGCCACGCCCCCAGGATGCCCGCGGCACCCCCCATGTCCTTCTTCATGCCGGGCATGCCATCCTTACTCTTGATGCTGAGGCCCCCTGTGTCGTACACGATGCCCTTGCCCACCATGCAGATGGAGGGGGCGTCCACCGCCACGCCCTCAGGCACGTAGCTGAGGATGGCGAGGGCGGGCAGGTGCACACTGGCCTGTCCCACGCCCCACAGGCCGCCGTAGCCCTGGTCGCGCAGGTCGGTGCCCTTGATGACCTTCAAGCTGCCTCCAGTCTCTTTGGCCACCTCTGCTGCCACGTCCACGAAACTGTCAGTGTGCAGCTCAGAAGTGGGCTGATCCAACAAAGCACCTGCCATGCGGATGCTACTGCTCAGGATGGCGAAACGGCTCAGTGCAGCGTCATCGACGGGGGCGCCGTTCAGCACAGAGAATGCAACGGTGACAGCAGTTGCGGATTTTGAGGACGTCTTGTGGGTGTATGCGTAGAAGGCTCGAGGCGTGGCCAGAGCCGCTGCTTGCACACGGGATAGATCAGGGACAACATGTACCACTTCCACATTTCCTGTAAAAGCGGGTGGTTTGCACCCTGCACTTGCTTGGGGAAAGCAAGCATAAGCACGTACCACGTAGAGAAGCGCCAACGAGAGCTGCCCGAATGGCATGGGGGCGGGCGGCGCAGTTGTGGCGACCAGCCACCTTGGGCAAAGTGATGATCACTACTCGCTGTGTTTTACCGGCAGCAGCTTGCATCACCAAAGTCTCGGAGGTGACAGCAGAGTCAGAAGCGGACGAAAGTGTGTCAACCAGGCCCAGCTTGACAACCGGATTCTGGCCCAAGAAAGCGCCCACAGCACCACTGGCTTGTGATGCAGCCTCAATGTGGTGTTGCTCTCCCACAAACACAACAGTGTCTGCGGTCAGCTGAGCATCGGCAGCAAACTTGATGGGCTCGACTCTGGTAGAATACTCTGGCACCACGCCAATTACTGCGGGCTCAGAAAATGTCGTTGCTGCAGCTGCCATGGTGGAAAAGACAGGGCAAAGTGCTTGCAGTGCAATGGTTTGCACAATTCTGTGTGCTTGCTGAAGTGAACGAGAACAGCGGGCAATCATCTTTGCGAGAAGCTGCACATGGACATGATGGACAGGAAGGCGTGTTGGCGCTGGTGACAATACACGGCACAGGTATGCAAAGGGGGGTGACCGCGCCGAGCATGTGCAGCAGCATCGCACTGCGTGGCAAAACAAGACGCAATTTTCATTTAGTCAACATCCTGAATGGTCTCACCGCTCGGCTGCTCAGCTGCATGCGGGCTTGAGGCGACCCGCTTTGTGCCTGGCAATGCGCTCCGCTACAACCCGGCCGGACAGAAAAGCAGCATGCATGGTACCCATGTACTCCCCCTGACACGCCTCCCCCGCCCACCACAGCACCGGCCCCGGTAACGCCGCAGCTCGAGCGCCGGCGGCCTCCACATCCTCCCAATCCACCCCAGCCGCCACCGTGTTCGCAGTAGATGCGTGTTCCGGGTGCATGCTCAACGCCTCGCACAACATGTCGCTGTCGTTCCACTCTCCCCCCACCCGCAGATAACTGTATGCCCCAGCAGAGGCTGGGTGGCGGCCCCAGTCCGTCACGTGCACAGCGGAGGGGGGGGGCACGCTGTCCACACTCACACCAAATGCGCCCTGTGCGAAGCGCGACACGTACTGCATCACGTGTGCAGCAATGTCGCTGGATGGCAGGCCACTGGACTCCACTGCTGCCGCGTCAGGGCCAACTGCGAACAAAAGTGCACATACAATGACGAGCCTGCACTCCACCGCGCTGAAACCTTCAACTTACCGAACACGGCAACCAATGCCGGAACACCCTTCATGCTAAGATAGTTCTCCATGTAGCGCACTGGTGGCAAGCCGGCAGGACTCGCCAAGCTGCCCAGATCTGTGTCTTCGCAACCGGCTATGCCCCAGAAGGGGGGGGCATCTTCTGGCCAGAACACCCCCCCCTCCTGCTCAAAGCACAAAATCACCTTACAATATCGACCATTGCCAAGTCGTTTGATCGCATCTTGCTTCCACTGTGGCAAGGGGGGCTCGAAAACGGGCGGGTTTGCCTGCAGCACCCCTGCTGGTAGCGTGCACACCACATGCGGCGCGCCCAGCGTCAGTGCAACCGGCTCCTGTGGTGTGCACGCAGACACTGGGGTGAACGTCTCTGCTGGAACAAGCACACATCCTTGAATGTGCCAAAGGGGGGCAAGGGGGGTCAAGATGAGGGCTGCACGGATGGGCTTGTCGTCCCCCGCAGCCCCCCCCACCGGCCACACCACGCCAGTCCCCGGCCAAAACACAGGTGCAGGCGCAGTACACACCAATGCAGCCGCCAAGCTGGGTGTGTTGTGCAGCACTGCCCAATCCCACGCACTGCATGCACTCTGCTCCTGGGCACTACAGGCCAGCAGCACGCCAAGGCTGTGGCAAGGGACTCCGGCCGGCAACAAGCTGCAGTGCCCCACAGCGGCATCTGCCTGTATGGCAGCTGCCTCAGTGGCGGCTGCTGGGAGCCCTTGCTCGTGGGCCCATGTCTCCGCTTTGCCCAACCAGCCGTCCCCGCAGTGCAACCACGAAACTGTGGAGGTGGTTAAACCCCCCTTGACCCCTTTAGCTGCAGCGCACAGATGAATGTCCACGATGCGTGAGGCTTCAGCTGATGTGTCAGATGCGACCAATACTCCAGCCACAAACACGCGGACGTGTGCCAGCGCTGCGATGCGTGCCAGCAGATTCTGCACCAAGCACGACGAGCCCTTGGCGGCGATGTTGGCTGAGACCCACGCGGAAAATGACACGCGTGCCGTGGGGGTAAAAGGCAGGGTTTGAGCTGCTGCCTTGGTTGGCCAGGTATGCAGCGAGCCGTCTACAGCAGCCCCCAGCAGACAGTGCGGGCCGGGGAAGTCACTCCACAAGTCTTGAGTGCACATCTCGCCGAGCTGGATTTCAGATAGGTGAGCTCCCATCCACACCTCAATCAAATGGGGCATATATGATAGAGCTGCCTGTAAACCCCCCTGCGGTGAGTCTCTTGGTGCGCCACTGCACGCCTGCTGCCACAGGGCTCGTGCCAGCTCCGGGGACATTTCTTCGGTTTGTGAGATCAAGTCTGGCTGAATTGCCACCCACGACACCATCTTCCTCACAACATGTGCAGCTGCAGTCGTATTTTCAAACGTGCTGCAGTGAACACCAGCAGCATGAAATAGAGGGTGCACTTGACTATACCATAGCTGAAGTGCCGAAGATATCATGTCATGCGACAGTGGTGCGATTGATTGTTCACGCCCCAAATTGCACAGCTGGTACAAAGAGGATGAGGGATACATCCAGGGGTTCTTGTCCGCAACTCTGTACGCCAGTTTCAAAAATGGAACACCAGAAGCTATTGTACCCGCTGCACCACTGTTTGCAACGAGCGTCGGAGAAATGTCGCGAGCACCGCGCTGATCGGCTGGCAGTAAAGCCATCAACGGGTTCCCACTGGGTCCATCTGCATTCTTTTGCGGTGAATAATACCAACATTGGCCTATAGGTTCACTCACGCAGCCAAGCAGCACCTTCATCGAGCAGCAATGCAGCTGGAGACAGAAGCTTCTGATTTACCCCTTTGTCAGAATTGCTCAAACCAGGGGAGATCCATCCGTGCACACGACCTGCGATCCTGCTGCGGCAATCAAGAATATGAATTTCTTGGGTTGTTGAATACTCCAAGAGGTGTAGCACCGTGGATAAGCCTGCTATGCCGGCTCCCAGCACCAAGGAAACTTCGCCATCAACGGCTTTTGAGCCAGCGCCCCTAGCGAGCGCAGGATCTAAGACACGAGCCAGGATGCCAAAAAGTGAAGAATCTGCATAACGCCCTGATTCACTAGTGGGTACTTCGAACAATAAAATTAGAACTCGTTGAGCTGCCAAGAAGGTTTCTGCAGGCAAATACATTCATTCACGTATGTTTTATTCATATCAAAAACGGAATTCCTGGCTTAGAAGGGATACTTTTCAGCAAATACATGTACCAGTGCAGGTGAGTGCTTATATTCGATCGTGTAGTGCACACATTTGTGGTATTCTCTTCAATTTTTTTAGCTGAAAGCAGTGGTTTGCTGCACAGCATCCCCTTGCTCGGAAATTGCCTCTGCTCAGCAAGTGCCTTCACTTCAATCGATCATCCCTGCAGGTTGTTTGACGAACCTCACATAGTATATCAATCATGGTGAGTTGATTGGCCTGTATTTTCGTTCCCCGGGGTCTCTGTGATTTGGCGAGTGGGCAGCAGAGGACTAGTGCTTTCAATTTCCGCTCGTAGCCCTGCCGAGGGCGCAGCAGTGCTGCTTACCTGCTTGCAGCAGTGTTTGGACCGTCAATGTCGCGTGACCTCATTTATCATCTCGTCGCAGAGCAAGAAGGCTAAGGGCACCGTTGAGAAGGTCGAGGAGGTCGTCCGTCTGGGACCTAAGATCGCTGAGGGCGAGGAGCTGTTTGCTGTTGCACACATCTTCGCTTCTTTCAACGACACCTTTGTGCACATCACTGATATCTCTGGCCGTGAGACTATCTGCCGTGTCACCGGCGGAATGAAGGTTCGCGCTGACCGCGATGAGGCTTCCCCCTATGCTGCTATGATGGCATCTCAGGATGTCGCTGAGCGCTGCAAGCAGATTGGCATCTCCGCCCTGCACATCAAGATCCGCGGAACCGGCGGAAACAAGACCAAGGCACCTGGCCCCGGTGGGCAGGCCGCCCTGCGCGCCCTGGCTCGCTCTGGCTTGAAGATTGGCCGCATTGAAGATGTGACCCCAATCCCCACCGACAGCACTCGCCGCAGCAACGGTCGCCGTGGTCGCCGTCTGTAAACAATTAGTATCGTTGGATGCATGGAGGGGTAGGGTGAATGTGTGTTGTCGCTGAAGCTGAATACAGGACTGCATACTGTTACTATAGGCGCATCGTTGGCGTGTATTGGGAACGTCTACTGCAGTGCAGCACCACACACAGCATCATATATTGTCCAGAAAACATTAACACAACAAGCCATGCCACGTTGCTACACATGCGACTGAGGGCTTACATGAACCCGATGGAGGAACCTCCGGTGGCGGTGCGGCCCGCAGCCGCCCCCAGTTGGTGCAGCAGCCAGCTATCATCGCGCGCGGTGCCCATTTGGGCAGGAAATGCGGGCGATGCAGGCGGCAGCATGTTGTGCTCGAGAAAACCGTTCAGGTGCTCGTCGGTGAACGATCGTGACGCAGTTTGCTGCTGCGCTTGCATGAAGTGAACTTGTTGCATGATGTACTGCATGGCCTCCTGTCGGGCTTGCCGATAGCCCTCGAGCAGCACCGGGGAATACTGGGGCTGCAACGCAGCCTTGTTGATGCAGTACTGCAGCGATCGGCTGCTTGCCTGCATTCTGCCGCTAAGAAAGAAGTGGGCCCTTTCAGCGGCAGTGCGTGGCTGGCGGAAGTCTTCTTCCCCCGGCTCTGCAGGCTGTCTTTGGGCTGGCTGGAAGTTAGCAGTCGATGCTGGCACACCACTGCTGGGCCCAGTGTGTAGCGCAGGCGAGCCCCGGAAATGTGTCTCGTCCGCCTTGGAGGCTGCTGCGGTGGGGTCAAGGCTGCTCCCTCCTATCCGCACTGAGCATGGCGGCAGCAATGCACGCGGGTCCTGTCGAATTTGAATTGGGAGCTTGTCTGCAGGGACAGCTGCCATGGGCAGTGCTGCCCACTGGCTCACTTCCTCGACACTTGGCAAAAGATTTGTCCGATCCAGGGCTGCTTCAAGTTCACGTGCCGACAACGGTGCATCTTGTCTGGTGCGTGTGCGCTCCCGCAACCCAGAGATGATGGTGTTTAGTTTGCACTGAATATGATGCTGCATATCGGTGAAGCGGCCAGCCTCGTGGTCGCTGATTCTCTGCCTCTTGCGGCCCCCCACGCAGCTTTCAAAAACTTGCCCATCTGTTGACCTTGCCACTTGATCAGAAACACCAAAGTGTGTGGCTAGTGGCTGGATTACCTGCAGCGGTAAATTCACACCGCTTGGACCCATTTGAGGCAGGACACGGTGGCCGCTGTCAAAAGATTCACCCCCATCTCCACGCCACTGGCAATTCTGTGGCAGCTTACCCTGTTCAGTTGAACCGTTAGGCACAGGATGTGGGCCAGTCTGGCGTGTCGTGGGAGTTGCTTCACGCAATGCCTGCAATAGTGTTTGCCCCAGAACCGGTGACCTCGCTGGCAGACAAGCGCGGATCAGCCGCAGACTGTCGATCCTGGAAAGTTTTTCGGGCATTGAGCGCATGTATCGTGGCTTCCTGGCAGCTCCAACTCGAGGACGACAGCCGGCACTGGAACCTTCTGCGCTTGATTTGGGCTGTTTCGCATAGACGAAGAAACTGGCCGTTGTGACCAGCTCATCGCCATCGATCAAAAAGGATAGCTTGAAGGGGCCTGCGAGGCGGTGACACTAATTGAGCTGCTTGATGACAATGACAAGCACTCACGACCGCCATGTGCACTCGAGATTGGCAAAGACCTTGGCGCAATGAAAGCCAACACGCAACCAGCGGCATTTGGGTCAGGTAAGTAGCGCACACTGGGAGGATCAATATTGCGGCAAACAATACCACTATCACCAGCATCTGCGTCTTCGTGGAATATGAATGGCACGTTGTTGTCAAAGTATATCAGATCCGCAAATATGAGCTCTTGGAGAACGCCTTCGTAAGACTGAGCAGTAGCAACACTCTTTCCTTGCGCGTGTGCATGCTGATCTTGATGGTAAAGTATCTGCCGACTTCGCTCAATTGCCCTGGGAGACAGCTGAATCCGTACAAGTATTCTCAAAGTCTGCATCAATGACTGCTCATAAAAGCACAGGATGGCTTGCCGTGTATTTTTCTCACACTGTCAAGTTTTCCATCGATGCTTCGCGAGCTATTGTACACTACTCGCGGTGGATTGAGAATGACATACGAACATTTCGTATTTTTGGAACCCAATGCCATATCGTGGCTGAAATTGTGTGGCCTGACAACGTGAAAAAGGTGCTGGTGACAATTTATACACTGTGTTAGCTTCTGCTCTTGACTCAAGTTTTTGTGTGGCTTCGCTATGAGCTACTGATTTGTTCGAGAGCACCAAGTGTTTTTAATTGAGAATGTATCATGTTGTTTTAATTTAAAAACAGATTTTAATCTTGCGAGGTTCAGAAATCTGCATCACTGATCGAAGGCTTTTTTCCAAGCGCCCTTCTTTAGCTGCCCTCCTTTTACGTGCCCGAGCTGTGACACCTTTGAACCTGGGTGGCTGCAGTAGACAGAAGCTGCCGAGGCGCTGGAAATTCACGATAAAATTCACCTTTTACGAAGGAGCTTGCATGGGTTGAAGTGTTGATAGTGTCTTCTGATAGTTGATATCCAGGTTTTCGATGCGTGTAAATGCCTAAATGCTGCCCACAGGGGTGCTACGTGCCACCCCTTTCTAGAGCAGGACTCAATGGCACCACAGTACTTCCTTGAGCTGCCCAAGGTGTGTTGCCGTACTTCCTGCGCATGCCGAGCCTGTATTGCAACGTTCCCCTGCATGAAGCAGTTTCAGGTGGTGGGGCCGCTTGGCTTGCAAATCAAGTATCAATTGCCACTCAAAAGACGAACATTTCGTCTTCACCATTCACTATGTGCCGAGAATGGCACGCTGCGCTGCTTCTCAGCCTCTCCTGCTGGCTGGGCCTCTCGACGCTGGGCCCCTACGGGCCCCAGCGATACGGGGGGCTTCTATATCAGTGTTTGTGTAGACCATCGATCAGGCTCGGGTCTTGCAGCTGCGGAAAGGACAGCTTGTTGCCAAATCTCTCTTTGACACAAGGTGTTCGCCAGTTGCTGTGCACTTTTGCACATGCTGCAGGTGATAACCAGTGGCTGCATGCTGTGTTTGAAACAGTTTGATTACAAGCTCAGCAGAACATGTCTTCAGCACAAGAAGCCGAAGCAGTAAGTTTACAGGATTCTTTTTCATAACAATGTGCACTCCTTCAGCTGCAGGCGCCAGCAACTGGCGATGTGGATGGTTCCGGGACCGAGGCTGAGCAAGCACGCCTGCGCAAACTCCGCGATGCACGATCTGGCAAGCTTGCCGCAATGCAGGAGTCACAGCGTGATGCAATTGAGACCCACGGAAGGGTAACTGCCAATGCTCGTTTGGATTTCCTCATGCAGCAGGCTGAGGTGTTTTCGCATTTTGTGCGTGAAGACGGTGCCTCTGCTGGAGCCAGCAAGCGCGGCCGAAAGAAAGCTGCAGGCGCGGGGAGTCCAAGCGGCAGACGTGCTAAAGGTCGAAAGAGTGAGAACGAAGAGGACCAAGAGCTTGTTGCTGCAGCAATGGATGGGCCTGAATCCACTGGGCGCTTGACTAAGCAACCGTCAATGCTGAAGTTTGGCACCTTGCGGGACTACCAGCTGGAGGCCTTGAACTGGTTGATCAATCTGTATGACACCGGCATCAATGGGATTCTTGCCGAGTACGTGTGATGCTCTATAACAAGCCACAATGCGTCTTCACGGGTGATCTTTTTGCAGTGAAATGGGCTTGGGCAAAACAGTGCAGGTGAGCATATGCGCGTTTCGATTTGAAACTCCACCCACCCACGGTTCCCTTATGCAGAGTATTGCTTTTCTGATTTACCTCCGCGAATTTCGAAAAGTCAAAGGCCCTCATATCATTATTGTGCCCAAGTCAACTCTGGGCAATTGGTGTCGCGAGCTTGCCCGCTGGGCTCCGTGCATGAAAGTGCTTCGATTGCAAGGGCCGAAGGAGGAGAGACAGATTCTGGTGCGCGATCACTTGTTGACTGGCACGTATGATGTTGTTGTAACTACATTTGAAACTGTCATCATTGAGCGTGCTGCTTTGCGAAAGTTCTCCTGGGCTGTGCTGGTTTTGGATGAAGCGCACAGAATCAAGAACGAGAAGTCCAGTTTGAGTCGAGAGCTGCGCTTGCTCGAAACACAGTCCCGTCTACTTTTGACCGGAACACCCCTGCAGAACAACCTGCACGAGCTTTGGGCGCTGTTGAACTTTCTGCTGCCTGACGTGTTCAGCTCTGCAGAGGACTTCGATGCGTGGTTTTCCTCAGATGACGACGAGGGAGGCGTACAGCAGACAGCTGTGAAGAAGCTTCACGCCATCCTGAAGCCGTTCCTGCTGCGCCGCCTCAAAGCGGATGTGGAGCACAGCTTGAAGCCCAAGATTGAGACGAAGCTGTACATCGGCATGACTGCCATGCAGAAGGAGTGGTACAGAAACCTGCTCTCCAAGGACGTCACCGCTCTGAACAGCATCGGCGGCGCAGACAGGGTGCGCCTGCTGAACACCCTCATGCAGCTGCGCAAGGTGTGCAACCACCCCTACCTTTTCGAGGGGGCAGAGCCAGGCCCCCCCTACACCAACGGCCCGCACCTGTACGAGAACGCCGGCAAGATGGTGCTGTTGCAGAAGCTGCTGCCCAAGCTCAAGTCCCAGGGCTCGCGTGTGCTCATCTTCTCCCAGATGACTCGCATGCTGGACATTCTGGAGGACTACTTCCTGGCCGAGGGCACCAAGTACTGCCGTATTGACGGGAACACCAAATCTGTGGATCGCGACGCAGCAATGGACGCATTCAATGAGGACGGCAGTGACAGGTTTGTGTTCCTTCTGTCCACTCGTGCAGGTGGCCTGGGCATCAACTTGTACACGGCTGACGTGGTGGTGTTGTACGACAGCGACTGGAACCCGCAAATGGACCTGCAGGCCATGGACCGAGCCCATCGCATTGGACAGAAGAAGCAAGTGCGTGTGTTCCGTTTCATCACTGAGAACACTGTTGAGGAGAAGATCATTGAGCGCGCGGAGCGGAAGTTGTACCTGGACGCAGTGGTGGTGCAGCAAGGGCGCCTGGCGGAGAAAAACGCATCTCTGTCCAAGGACGAGCTCATGTCCATGGTGCGTTTCGGCGCTGACCAGATCTTCCGCTCCAAGGACGCCACCCTGACAGATGACGACATCGACGCAATTCTGTCTCGGGGCGAAGAGAAGACCAAGTCCATGTCTGACAAGATCCAGCGAGACATGAGTCACAACCTGGCCAACTTCAGTTTGTCGGACACGTGGCAGAGCACATTTACGGCCGGCGACAGCAAGGACGGTGCTGCCGCCAATGCTGCCCCCAAGATGGCCTTCATCGACCTGCCACAGCGCGAGCGCAAAAAGAACTACGATATAGACGCAGCGTACCAAGCCATGATGGGGACGGCGCCCAGTGGACGACGCAAGGGCACACCGCACCGCCTCGCCAAGCCGCCGCCGATGGCAGACCACCAGTTCTACAACCGGGAGCGTATTACGGAGCTGTATGACAAAGAGGATAAGATCCTGCGCGCACGGCGTGACGCCAGCAAGCGCCTCACAGAACTCAAGGCGGAAAACGCCAAGAACAGGCGGCGCTGGGCAAAGATCCGCATCGCAGAGCTGCAGCGTGAAGCAGGGGGGGTCGAAGGGGGTGATGAGGGGGGGGCTGCAGTCCCCCCCGCCGCCTCGGATCTTGGGGACGATGACGATGACACCAGCAATGAGCCTGTGGGCCGTGCTGCTCTGCGCCTCAAGGCGGAAGCAGAGTATGACGCGGAACACGCCATGCCTGAGATGTTGAAGTTGGAACAGGGCTTGGAGGAGCTGCCCACCGGCCTGGAGGAAGAGGAGGAGGAGGAGCGGAAACAGCTCCTGGAGGAGGGCTTCTCCCGATGGACGAAGAAGGACTTCCGCGCGTACATTTCCGCCCTGGAGCGCTTCGGTCGGGAGGCACGGGCGCTTGTGCTGGCCGAGGTTGCGGAGGTCACAGAGAAGACCCCAGAGGCGGTGGAGTTGTTCCACAGCACCTTCATGGCGCGATACAAGGAGGTGGATGGGTACCGCCGCTACTTGGACCGCATTGAAAAGGGCGAGGAGAAGCTGCGGCGCCGGCAGCGCATCGAAGCGGAAGTGGCAACCAAGGTGGCCCGCCACAAGGACCCCTACAACACCCTCAGCTTCGACTACACGGGGGTGTCCTGGCGGGGGGGCAGCTCGGGGTACACCCCGGAGGAGGACAGGATGCTGTTGTGCCTCATGAACGAGCTGGGGTACGGGGAGTGGGACGCCCTGCGTGTGCAGGTGCGGCAGGCGTACGCCTTCCGCTTTGACTGGTTCATCAAAAGCCGAACCCCGGAGGAACTGGCCCGTCGGTGCGAAACCCTCATCCGCATGGTGGAGCGCGAGAACGCCGACCTGCGGGGGGAGAAGCTGCCTGTGAACCGGAAGGCTGTGGGGGGGGTGAAGCGCAGTGCAGGGGGGGCTCGCTCCAGCAGCAGCCGGTCCCGGTCAAAGCGATCCCGCGGGGAGTAGGGGGGCTGCTACGACTGAGGGGTGTCAAACATTGAATGCACACAGCATTCCGAGCGTCAGTGTTCATGAATTCATCTGCAGGCGTGGCTGCGTGGCTGCGCCACTCGGCGTGCAAGCAGTGCATTCCCGCACATGCCATGCGGGCTACTTGTGCCCCCCCCCTAAGAATCCACTCGCCATGTCCGCAAAACCCCCTCCCCAGCCGCCGCTGCCACCGCCTCCAGCTGATGCACCCCCCCCTCCACTGCTATGACCCCCACCGCCAGTGCTTCGTGCCTGCCCCTCCTTCAGTGGCTTCCCCTCCGAGATTGCGGCTTGGCGCACCCGCGGCTCAATGAAGTCGTCGCTGAGCTCGGCTTCGCGTTGGGCCCGAGCAAAGTGCTGACTGAGCGCAGTAGCTTGCTGCATGGACTGTGCTAGGCGCTGCATTTCCGCAGGGGAGGAGAAGGAGCCCTGCTCAGGGGGGAAGGTGACCACACCCACCCGGTGGTCGATGCTCGCCACCAGCTGCCCCTCCTGCACCATGGCCAGCAGCTCCGCCTCCGCCGCCGCCGCATTGGGCAGGCCTGTCTTGGCGGCGATGTCCGCCAGGGACAGAGTGACAAAGGTGGAGGTAAGTCGCATCACCCGCCGCCGGCGCATGGAGTCCACCACTTGCTGCACCAGACCCAAGTTCTGGTCGGCCTGGAATGTGTCTGCGAAGCGGTGCAGCGCCTTGCCCAGCTGCTCATCGTCCAGCGCTGTGGCGGCCTTGGACAGGGCAGCATAACCGGCGGCAGCAGCAGGCAGCGCCCGCGCCACAGACGAGGCCACGTGGCGGGGAAGCGGCGCCTCGCGGCCCCCGTCCAGCAGGCAGGCGCACACGTACTTCTTGTAGGCGTCAACGGCGATAGCAGACACGCTGCCAGCTGGCACGGCGATACACGCTCTGAAGGCGGCAGCAGCGTCCTTCCAGCGCTGGAAGGCACACAGAACACTGCCAGAATAGAAAAAGTGCAACATGATGTCACTGTGGTGTGTACCCACGTCTGATGATTGCACATGGAATACCGGCGTGGCGGCCACTCGGCGAGCTGCCCCCAGGTGCTTGCTGGCCAGGGCGGCCTGCAGAAACCCAGCGTGCGCAGCAGTCAACGTAGACGGGTCACCGCCAGACAAAAGTGACATGGCACGCTTGAGAGCAGGTAAGGCTGCAGCAGGGCGCTTTGCGGAAATCAATTCTTCCGCATATCGCCTTGCAATGGCACTTGCTGTGGTCAACACGGCAGGGTGAATGGCAGAAGCAAAATGTCTGACACCGAGCTACTCACCACCCTCGACTGCGACTTGAATATGGGACTCAGGAGCTTCCAAAAATAACCTGGTAGCAGTGGTTAGGAACACGCCAAGGTCTATGTGGCGGCTGCTTGCTTGCAAACCCCTGCAGAAACAGTGCTCGTTGGCGTGTTGGACGATCGCACCGATAGTGCTCAAGTTTGCTGAGTTGAGCATTTGCACACAAGCTAAACCTATACTGTACATACATGATCATAGCTATGGCAGCTGCATTCTGTGGCATTCGACATTGTGATAGAATAGCCGTGTGGAGCGACGGGTTTGCCTCCAATTTCTCTTTCACGTAGTCATACGACTTGGCCAGCGATTTCAGGCTGGCTTCATCGTTGAAATCAGTCTTTCCCACTTTCAGCAGGAAAGTCTCTGCTGCACTGGCCATGCTTGCAGAACGCTGTGATGAAAAAAGCACACAAGAAGCGTGTTGAGGGAAAACTTTCTTGTGTCTGTGACTAGATTCAAGAAAGCAAAAGCAGACCCGCAAAACAAGTTGCCAGATTGGCAACATACAACATGTCGATCCATTTAATTGCATTCATGCCAGCAGCATGTACTGACTGGCGTGCTGAGTTCGCTTGCCGGCCGAGAATGACACGAGGGGGGCCTGAAGCAACAATTTCTCGAGAAGCTCTGAGCCCACTTACTGCTGCACCGCTTGCACCTCTTCTGCTCTTCAGGGTCGGTCCACCCCATGTTAGATTTAATAGGCCATCTTGCGCCGAGAGGTGCGGAAATTGAGCGGAAATTGAGAAATACGCTGCGGAAATTGCGTTTGGTTAGATAAAACCCTGCATTTCGTGG
>Ga0307982_1001478_pt1 | contig 19159 bp, 17 predicted proteins | sample OrgLakmetagen989_FD_201847 | JGI IMG/M metagenome (GOLD analysis project Ga0307982, IMG submission 201847) | Saline water microbial communities from Organic Lake, Antarctica - #989 | ecosystem: Environmental > Aquatic > Non-marine Saline and Alkaline > Saline | place: Antarctica: Organic Lake... | reverse complement strand
CATACGGAACACGCGAGATACAGCGTGAAAATGACATACGGTATATACCGTATATACAGTATATACGTATATGCGAAACGTACGGGAGCGTAAATCCCTACAAACAATAAAATGGAGACTACAAGGAAAGTTTGAGGAGAAGAGGAAAGAATCGGGCACTCAGACCGGAGTGACCATGGAAGTGGCAATAACGGTCCAAAGTAGCCCCAGAAATCAAGAAAACCCAGGAGGCTTCTGGGTTTTCCCCAGGATTTCCCCCAGGTAGCCCGCTATTCGCTCCTCGAGAGTCTTTCTATCCTCCTAAAGGGAACTGGATTTTGTGATTTAAAGAAAAGAGTGCCATAGCGTTTTTGCCAGCAGTCATCTCTTCGTCGTTGCTATTGCGAGCTCTCGAGAAGATGGCCGGGTATTTAGACTGGGGGCGACATCCGAGCGCCGCCATTCGTACATGAGGTGGACTTTTTGACGCAGGCCCCGAGTTGGCCTTGGCCTGTACTTCGTTTGAAAAGAACCAAATTTCGTTTCGCATTTCGCTCTAAAAAGGCCCAAATTTCGCTATAAATTTCGTTTGATAACAAAAAGTTTCGTAAATTTAGCTGGTTCTGAAACGAAATTTGCGAAAATCCCCAAAAATATCCAGCTTCTCCCCCTCGGGGTTTAAAAAGGGACACAAAGGAAAAGTCGAAAATAGGGTTTCTCGAATTGCCGAGACCAAGGTACAATTTAAAGTGCGACATTCAATACGCGAAGTCTTTTTTACGGAATATTTCGGAATATCCTCCATTTTATTCTCGATTTATTGCTACAACAATGCCAAATCCACGAAATTTCCGCGAAATGTTTTCAAATATCGCAAAAAAAATTCCTATTGTTCTAAACGAAATTAATTTCGCCCAAAAGGCGCCAAATTTCGCATATTTCGCTAAAAAAATCTTTCCTGAAATACCCCCCAAATTCAATACAGGCCAAGGCCAAGCCCCGAGGAGCCGGGATCAGAAGATAGCAGGTAATTGCGATTTCACATACAACATATACAGCAGGAAAAGGAATGTAAGTCCATGTTATTATTTATTATTCTCGCATTACACGGTGCGCCGCTAGTTAGCAACAAGCAACAAGTAACAAGGAAGGCCGGAGCTCTTAGCCGCAGGCCGCTTTGGGGCCTTCCTTCGCCCTCCTTCGGATATATGAATGATCCTGGATTATCGGCTTGGGGCTTACTGCACAGGATCTTGCTCGCGAAATGGAATACATTATTCTATTCTTTATCATATGAAACAAATAAAGTATAGGTCATTAAGAAGTTTTAGATACGTACTTCAGACGAAGGTGCACTAGCGAGAAGGCATAAATGATTACGTACTCTGCTTCATAATTCTCGCTAAAAAAAGGCCGCTCGTGCCGCGACGCGCTGAGAATCGAAGGGTGTGGGGCAGACCTCCAGGAGCCCACGGAAACAATTCAACCACGGAATCCCCGCCTTCGTTGGCTGCTCCTGTAACTGCGTCAGTTTGGGGCGCCACGATAACTTTGTTATGGCATGCTTCCGGGCGTTGCACAGTACACCTATTGCTTTGTAGCGCGACGGCAAACGGTACGGGCGCAAGGGCTGCTTTCGGTTCTTGTGCTAAAAATACAGCCACGACGCCTTCGTTTTGGGCGTGCGTTAGGCTGCAAGTCGCGTACACTAAAATGCCCCCTGGCGCCAGTAACTTGAATCCGTTGGCAAGCAGCAAAGATTGGGTTGACACATGCCGTGCTGTGGCCTCAGGACTCAGGAGTTCTTCAAGCCTTTGACACCCGAAGTCTTTCCTATCAACATTCACACTGCTCTCATGAACGCTGCTACCTGAGGAACTCGTCTTGGACCCACTAGCCTCGCCAGCCTCAACACCGTTCTCATCCGCGCATCCCATAAGCACTTTGCCTAGGTGTTTAGCTGATCCATCCGTGGAACAGTCAGCATCCACTAAGACGCGATCGTATATTACAGCAGTGGAAGGACCATTCGTTTGGTCGCTCTTGATGAATCCAGAGGCAGAATCGTGCGTGAGTGCTTTTAGCCGTTTAGCTTCCCGAGCTCGAGCGCTTTTGTTCAAACGCTTGCGTGGTACTTCACCGCTACAACTCTGCTCATTAGTGCTGCTGTTGACTGAGCTGTTAGCAATACTTGCATGCTTTCTTGCATCGCCAGTCACACTAGTCGTCTTCATTTTCGGTGGACGTCGGCCAGCGAGCTCTGCGTAATGTGCCGCCGAATCAAACACCAACTGCCCCAGCCCTTCCTGCTCATTCTCAAGGTCAACTGCCTTGCCGAGCAGCCCAGCCCAATGCCGTCCATCGCTGCATACCAAGCGCACTCGCAATCTATCGGCTGTAGCCTTATCCGAAGCGGCGTCAGACCTCATTGCAGGTGGGGCCCATCGCGATTCTAGTGCTTTTGCTACGAGACTTCGGCAGACACGAAGTCGACCCTCGCTTACGTCAATACCATCCAAGCAACCCTCGCTGATGCTTCTTACCGTACTTATTAAACTGCTGCGCGCCCCATCAACCGTTTCGTCTCTTGAGCCATCGTCGCTGGCACCTTCGCATTTCAAGCTATCGTCATGGAGGCAATCTAAGAGGGCCAAGAACTTAGCCCCAGGAGAGCAACATAAGTCGAGAACGCGATGGCCGGGCCGAACGTCCAGGGCTGCCACACAAGCGCCGGAAGCTGCGTCCATGCCTTGCAGCAGCCCAAGCTTGATTGATCGAGCGCGAGCTAAAGGTGCGTCACGAGGCAGGGCCCAAAAGCGGAGCGGTTTCGGCATCCAGGTGACAGGTTTCACATCAGCTGCACTAAGGCCTAGGTCTTCGCAAAGGTCGGCAACTTCACTTTCACCGCATAATGTCTCAGCACCAACCGCACGAACAAAACGTGCAGAAGGCAAGGTCATGGCCTCCTCAGGATCAACACCTTGAGACTGAAACCATGCCACGGCATGAGGTGGTAAAGCAAACGGCACGGCTGCACTTTTGGAAGACATAAGTAGAGTTATTAGTCTTGGCAAAGGCGCTTATTGATACCTTCCTAAATTCGCATTGAAGTGTATCGTATAGATTTATTGTCGCGATGCAGCCATTGCCGAACTGCGAGTCTTCCGATAGACATTCATCAGTAGCATGCATGATGTTTCATTTTTTGTCATTCTGCACCCCGTACGGGCATATTACCGTGTCATATCATCCCGCACCCCGTACGGGCATACCTACACCCCGTACAGGCATACGTCACCGTCATCCGTCATCCCACCCGACGACTTCTCCGACGTCCTGTCATGCTGTCATCTGCCGGTCTGTGATCGGCATGAAGTCCGATTACATAGCTTTTGTTGACACAACTTGCGCACATTGCCACCTCTCGCAGCTCTAGCGCCCCAGGACGCTTCAACCACCTAGTCTAGTCAGAAAAGATTACCTCAATTACTTGTTTGAACTGCCAATATACTTGAGCACGATTGTAGACGTCAATGAACTTTCGCAATTGGCACATCATTGCTAGGCGATACCCAAGAGAAGCCTATTTTCGAACTTTTGCAACAAATCCACAGCGGCCAAGAGAAGCCCTCTTGAATCATCCTTTCGTTACCGGTGATGCTTCCGATAAAATGGTGAAGAAGGCTTCATTTACCAACTTCCAGGTAATGATTGAACCTGACCTTGCTGACACTTGAACAACAAAGGCCAGTCGTAGGTAGTGGTTTTCAATGCGTTGCAACTTTTTAGATATCCTGCTGTTTGCATAGTTCAACAACTCCTCTTTGATGTGTACAGACGCTTGTTGAAGTTTTAAAGCGCCGCATTCAGCCCATTGAGCGATACGTTGACGTTCACTCGTCGTAAGTAGTAGAACTTGAAATTTCCCGATACCTCTAACTGATTTATGCTCAAGACTTTCCTAATGTGAAAATATCTAGGGAGCACATTGAGGAGATCCGCGAATTATTGAGCGCTGTTCAAATCAATCCCAAAGAATGGAAGAATTACACTCATTTCGAGCGAGGAAGGTGGGATAATAGAATCTTATTTGCTTGCTTAAGCACTTCCATTTTTAAACTAGACAACTGCGGCCTTCAGGTACACACGGACGCTCGTGGGCTTCGACAACCACTTTGTCGCCCTTCTCTTGTGCTGGGGGAAAGGGCAGCAGAGCCCCATTCACGACCACGCGGGCGCGAGCTGCTGGGTGAAAATGCTGGCAGGCGACTTGGAGGAAGTGCTTTACGACCGCGACAGCGATGGGAAGCTGGTCAAAGTCCAACGCACACTGTTCAGCGCCGGGACCGATGACGACGTGTAAGAATTCATTTCTGATGCATGCGATTCACCGTTGTTTCATGTATCGACTGCCTCTCCCTCGTGGCGACTGCTGCTATAACAGGAGCTACATGAACGACACGAAAGGTCTCCATACAATTACCAATCCATCATCGACAGAAGTAGCTGTGTCGTTGCACATCTACTCCCCTCCTTTTCGCGAGTGCAATATATTCCAGCCTATTTCTGGCGAACCGAAAACTGTATCGATGGTGCCGAGTGGTACGCCCAATTTTAAAGATCAGGGTTGGTTGTCTTGCGATACCAATTCAGCTGACGAGCACAACCCTTTGTTTAAACCGCCCCTGCTGCGCGGAGAACCATTGTGCGACGACGCTCCAAATTCAAGCCTCGGTGACTTGACGATTCAAGATTTCATCAATGCACTCCAAGAGGTTGGCTTTCAGATATGTGAAATGAATTAATAAAATGACTTCGTTTGAACTCTTCCTTGAACACCTTCTCTACAATGCTTCAGGTGCAACTCTCCTTCCCGACTTCGGCAAAGAGTGCACACAACTCGAAGTCGTTGGGTGACGACACTGAAATGATGGATTGCGTGGCGGCGCTCATGAAAAAAGTGCAGCTCTCGCAGGACGAATGGAAGCGATACTGTTCCCCTTCTCACTTTTCGGAGTTCAATTACACGCGCAACTTGGTCTACATCACTCCCCAGTTTTCGCTCATGGTCCTGTGCTGGGCGCCCGGGCAGCAGACTCCGCCGCACAGCCACGGGGCCGGTCGAAAAGCCTGGGTGAAAGTCTTGCACGGCGCGCTGACGCTGGACGCTCTCGAAGACGACGGATCGAAGCGCGGCACGTGGGACCTTTCGCCAGACTCTGCCGTAATGCAGGAAGACGAAACGCTGCTAGAGCACCAGCTCCGAAATGCATCAGACGTGACAAACGCGGTAACTTTATTTCGAGGGGGGCATATGTGTCCACATTATGTGTTCAATGTACGTCTGATAATTGGATTGCGTATTGCAGGTGAGCTTGCATTTGTATTCGCCGCCTCTAAAAGAGCTCGAGTACAAGGACAAAAAGACGGGGGTTAGCAACACACGCCCAGTGGTGTGTTACAGCCTCGACCACGGCAGCGACAACGCCAAGGATGGGCGCATGCAGCTGCCTCAAACCCAAGTAGTAGGCTCAGGCACAAGTGCACTTACGCCATCACTGCAGGGGGTGACGTCAGGACTTCGGGGCACCGTATTCACCAATCTAGACTCGTTTGCTCGTCTCTGCGACCTCGAATTCGAACAAGCATTCGCAGAGCACAGCCATCTCTTTCAGGTAAATGCTACTGTGTGCTTTTGAGTGCATTTTGAGTGCAAATAAGCATGGATCCTTAGCTTGAATTAATCGGTTGATTCTCCATGCAGGGTGAAAGAAGCAAAAATAGAGCCCACCTCGACGCGCTAGGGCGTCGCACTGGAACCGCCGGTCGACACGCCGAGGAAGACCTGGAAGGAGTTCTGCAGGCTTCTGGGCTGGAAGAGCGAGTGACTCAGATGCTGCGCAACATGGCGTTCAATCCCCTTGAGTGGCAGCAGTACGCGCAGTGGGACCACGAGCATTTCACTCGCGTGCTGCTGGCATCCAGCCCGTACTACTCCTTGGTTTTGAGTTGCTGGGACCGCGGGCAATTCAGCCCTGCACATGACCACGCGGGGTCGCGAAACTGGATTAAAGTTCTTGAAGGTAAGGTCTTTGCTTTGTTCCTGCATCAATTCAATGTCACCGTATCTTTTGAATTGTTTTTTTTTTATTGTGCTCAGGGAATATTGACGAATTTCAGTACGAAAGTTCCAACCGTGACGTTGAAAAGAGTTCCCCTCTTATGGTCTCACGATCTGGAATCTTAGCTGCCGATTCTGTGACTTACCTCGGCCCATCGACCATTCACTCATGTTTGAATGACCATGATGCCCCAGCATTTACCTTGCATTTGTATTCGCCGCCATATACGCGCACACATTACTTCGACATTGCGACGGGTGAAAAGCATGCCATTGACATTCCGCTCTTCGATGGGGACGCCCTTTTTGATAAATAACTGCACTTCGTTGTGTGCCATTTCTTACGTCTTGTGCACGCACGGCAGTAATGCTGCCTTGTGGCGAAGTCTTCAGTGATAATGGTACACTTCAGATGTCCCATTGATAAAGAGCAGCAGGAATGCTCAGCTGTGTCTATTGCCAATACCACATACCACACAGTAGTATGATGTATCCAAGGCAAATAACGCAAAAGATCGTGTATAGTTCTAAAGTGCAAATAGACATCTGGCTTGTGAACGCAATTAGGCTTTACTTCTAGTGTTAGGTGCTCTGAATTCTCTGTCTGCCTGTTGGCCTTCTAATTCCGGCCCCTCGGGGCCTGTTGAATGATGGGAAAATTGATTATCTTTGGTTTAGCGACGGGGGGTAATTCTCCATACATAAGACATAAGAACGATGATGCAGCTCTCCTTTAAAAAATCGCCCCCATGCTGGCAGCGACTATTGCGGACTATTACGAAGAGGCCTCTTACGACAGTGAGGTGAACGCCGAGCCTGGCTTCCAGTCCGGCCCTGTTGGAGGTGGAGAGTTCTGGGTATGTTCCCTGTATTAGCAGGCGGCTACGTGTCGCACAACGTGTTCTGCTCTCCTCATAGAAGACAATCTACGTGCTTGTCTTTTGCTAATTGTTCCCGTGCCTGACTGTAGTGTTGGGCGTAATACCACACCAGTTCTTCCATTGAGTTCTCTAGTTCAGGGCATACATCGCTCAGGCTAATTCCTAGAGGCCCGGGGCATCCTGCACCCTGCCTGTTAGTAATCCCCCCCGGGGGAGGGCTCAGAAAATTTTACCCCGAGCAAGGCTTCCAGTCCGGCCCGGGGGACTCCGTAGACGCCGATGAGATGGCACCCTGTCTGTTAGTTACTAAAGCCAGTCCCCCCTCGGGGAATGGCTCAGAAAAAAATACCACCGTAGCTCTGGTTACGGTTGTTTTTTTATTTCGTAATCGGCCTTTTTCCCTGGCGGTAGCGCACGATTTGGCTTCCAATTTTATGTTATGATTAGCTGTATAAATGATGCGGATTGACTTCGATGTAATTTATCCAGAATGCGTGTGTAGTACACTGTTGATAGAACGCTGCATCGTTCACGAAGGACGAGAACAAACCAAAAAATTCGCAGCGTCCCGGATCCCGTCGGATATCCCGTTATGAAAAAGATGCCTGTTGTGATCTGATGAGTTGTGCTAAACGAAACACGAGATGTCTTTTCGAGGAGAATTCTGTGACGATGTCAAAATACCTTGTCAAATCTTATCATTCACATCTTTTCAACCACTGCAAAGATCATCGTGACACAATGCTCCTTTCTCGCTTGATTCTTTTTCTCTCGTTTACGGCCACCGGTGTCACGGCAGCTTCATCAATATTTGATCGTCTCCCAAGTGCCCCAAAGATTCCAAATGTTGGCTCCATTACGGGCGAAGAAAAAACAAAAGATACTCTTAACAAGTATTTTGATTCCACGATGGCACTTCGGATATCAAGCTTGGCCATATTTGGGTATGCCCTTGAATCAGCTTACCCTCAGTACTTCGCAGATAAGTACTCGTTGACCAAGAAATACGAGGGGAACGGTAAATTCTGGTGAGTGTTTGAATTCTTCATTACTTAATTAAGAAAACAATATCATCTTGTGTGCGTACTGTATGATCTCTTCGTGCTCGCGTTCTGTATTTTTAGGGAAGGTTGGTTCGGGACTGAAATGCTTAAGGAAGCTATCATCCTTTACACTGGCGCAAGATATGGCGATGAGAAAACGAAGAAGAACTTGTGCATTGCATCGGCGGCAAACTGGGTCATCAGTCTGATTCGCAGCCATATGACTAAGGTAAATTATGAGGTCCTGAAGTGCACTCTTTCGCATATTTTTTTAGTGCATCAAAACGACGCATTCTACCTTTGTTGTTTTATCTACCAGAGTGAATTCGACGAGAAGGCATACAAAATGAACCAGGCAATTATGGGTGCACTTGCTTTGATTTGCCTGGCTGGAAGTGGCGAGCTACGAGGAAACTAAATCATTGGAATGTAAGAAGTGTTTAAAGCCGCAATACTATTGTCTTCCTGTGATCGCAACGTTTTTGTCTTTGTTGCTGTATAGGTTACTCTTTCATATAGAACCGCGAATTAAACTCATACCAGAGGCATATGGATATGAATATGAACGTAGAGCGCGGTCTTTATACTGGCTTTTCCTCTAGAACGAGTATAAGCTATATACTTAAGTGTAATCACCAATTCATTGGTCGCTCTGGTTTATGCGCTTGATAAGGCTTTTCTTCTTCTATAAGCTGCTTTAAATTTTATGTCGGCCTGTTAGCTGTTAGCCCTACTTATTATTCTTATATTCTTATTCCGGCCCCTCAGGGCCTGTGTAAAAGCACAAAACACAAGATGGATAATTAGGTTATTCAGACAAAAAGCATGTAATGAAGCGCTCAAAATCATTGTTACATATGCGCCGCTATTCTGGTCTATAATCAGATAATCAGCCCAATAGCCTACAACCTTATAATCTACAACCCAACCCCAGAACAACCGCCGAGCTCACTTGTCTCTTAACACATATACTTTACTTGTTTGATGTGCAGCGAGCAGTATGGAGTAGGGAGCACAATTTGAATTTCTGTGAAATTTTGAATTAGGAGCAGTAGTCATTCAAAATTAAAACTCGCAGGCGAAAAACATCATTCCTGATGCGTCCGTATCGACTTTTGATTTGAACTTCTAGTCCATGGGGTTCACCTAAGGAGTGCACGAAGCTTTTCTCGATCCTCAGGCGGCAAGTCTAGCTCCATTGGAATTGGAGTGCCTGGGGAATGTGCCGTAGGGAGCGACGAAGAAGTGCAACGCAAGTGAGGCCACAATTCACAATGAAGTTAAAACGAATTCCAAGGAAGGTGGAAAGCATAAATAAGCGCGACTTCCATCTTAAAAAAGAACACAATGTACAACCTCTAAAAGTAAAAATAAAAGAATCTCAGGCCATCTCAATTGATTTGCTTGACCTCCCCCTAGTACTCACCGAAACGGTTAAAATCTTCAGCTGCATACTCGCAATCCATCAGTAATAGAGCTGGAGCAAGGAGGTCCTCCACGCCCATTCCTTCTGCAGCACCACCAATGCTTGAAGCTTGTTCAAAGCTCTGAGCATTACTACGCTCATCGCTATTGTCTTGGCCAGTGTTAGCCGCATTACTAGCAGCGGCGTGTTCATGAGCAGTGTCGATTTGCACTTGGTGCAGGAAAGCGTACAACGAAAAGCGGGCAGGATCTGGCCAAGCCAGTGCCAAGCGAGCCAAACCACGAATGCACGCACGACGATGACTCAGTTCGCCGGTCAACACGCCTGCTTGTAACCTTGTGACCAGGGAGCTGCCCAAAGAACCATACACCCATGCTACTGTGGCCGAGTCATTGGGTTCGTTTTTACAGATACTACTGTTGTTGTCGTGGTCGTCGCAGCCGCTACTATTTGTGTTCGCCGTGTTGCTGTTGTTGACATTGCTGTTGCTGTCAAATTCATTGCCGTCGTCGAAGTTAACAAAACTTGCATCGCAAGCCATACTAGGGCTCAGTGATTCTGACTCAGGCGATTTGGCAACTGCATCTACGTCAGCAGTAGCAGCACTCGCTAAAGAGGCCTCGTGCACCGCCAGGGCCACTAGCACGCTCAACGCGACTCGCTTCATGCGTGAGGACACTGCCCACGCAGCTGTGAAGCTGGGCTCCCCACCAGCACCTGCCCACGACACTTCTGCTGCTTGTGCCTGGGCATTCGCATTCACATTCGCTGCTGCGGCTGCTCTTGAGGACCCTTTCAATGTGTCAGCGCAAGACACCGATAATGTCCCACGCTTCTCACTTTCTGCGCTACTCAAATCATGAAGCCAAAGGCTGTCCGTAGTGGCTGAATCAGGTCTGCTGCTGACCACCCGCCAATCCAGCAAGTCGTAGAGGGACTCGATCAGAGCACGGCGGCCTGCCAACTGCCACCTTAATTTCGCCGAAGAATCGTAGCCATCGGGACCATCTTCATGCGAAGAAGTTGCCTTTGGTGGCATTTGCTCCGTAGTATAGGCGTTAGAAGACGACGAGCTTGCAGTGTTCGTAGTAGCAGTGGCATTAGCGGCAGTAGCCCACAGTCTCCTGAGTGCCTCCGCTAGAGCTTCACTAGGCTCGTGCTTCAGCCAGGCAACCCCGACTTGCAACGCCACTCGCACGCTCAAACCCGCGCCTTCGTGAGATCCCTCAGCTGCTGCTGCTGCGGCTGCTGCCCCGTCCACTGGTGCGCCGGCCGTGTCGTGCTCTGGCAAGGCTAGTCCTATGGCTCGTCCGTCCGTCGCCACCCGTGCAGCGAGCACGTCTATCAACTCCACGCGAGCTTCGATCGGCAATTGTGGTCCACTCTGTAACAGCACAGTGCGCAACGCACGCCACAGCCACAGCCGCGGCGGCGGCGGGAAAGAGTGTTGTGCTCTCGCGCCCATCAAGCCATTGCGGCCCAGACCACTGCTGCCACTGCTGCTGCGGCTGCGGCCAGTGCTCGTGCTGAGTCGGCTATTGCCGTTGCTGCGGCGGCCAGGCGGAGAGGTGGCAGCGTCAGCCGCGTCAGCCGCAGCACTGGACGCCTTGTGTCGCCACCAGGCGGGGCAAGGGCTCGCGTCGTGCGCCAACCAAACCAACGCTTCCAGACAACGGAGCTGCAGTGGCCACGGCGTTTGGGCAATCAACAGAGGGCCCCAACGAGGCCAAGGAGCTGTACTTGATGACGACGAAGACGACAAGGATGCTCCGGTTTCTCGAGTAGCGCCCGCTGCTCGGTCTATACCGGTGCCCGTGGAAGTCGGAACGCCACCCGTCGGGAGCACTCCCGTCGGCCCGTCAGCCGTCGGATCGATGACACCGAACAACAACAATTCCGCTACATGTTCCATTGCTGCCTGACTCGCGGCTACGGCACTGATTACGACTTCACTGGTTTCCTCTGCAGCCCACGGGGAGCCTGGCACATGTAGAAGGCCCGGTGGCAGGTCTAACGATGATGACGGCGCATGATGAGTAGAAGCAGTGCGAGTACCTTCGGCGTTATCACTGCGACCACCAAAGCCATCGTTACCACCGACGCCACTAGCAGTTGTTCTCAAGTCTGTGAAGCCCACAGGGGGAGGTGGCGACGGAGCCCACGACTCCGCTGCGCGCAGGGGCACGTCCGAAGCAAAATGAAGGGCGGAGCCTGCAGCCCTATTCAACTCCTGCTGCTGCCCACCTCCTAACAGTAAACCTCCGCCAGAAGAAAAGGAAGAAGAAGAAGCCGTGGTAGATTCTGGCGCGTCCGTAGCAGGCAATTGACTGCCCCGGCCATACGCTGCCAGTACATGGGGGTCTAGTCGGCTCTGCACGCAACGGCCGAAATCTGCAGCAGCGCGACAACCTGCAGTGGCAAGCGCGGAGTCCATGCCTAAACCATCCCATCCTTCGCGGCTGCTGGTGGCGTTTGATGACGAGGAGCTGTCGTTACTATGGTGGTTGCGGCCATGTTGACTGTCAGACGTCGCATTCGCACTATTGCTGCTGTCGCTGCTGCTGCTGCTATGGCTGTAGCGCCGGCTCCGACTGCTGCTGCTGCTGCTGCTGCTGTCGTCGTGCTCCGAATAACTTGAACTCGTGGCGTTGGCGTCTAGAGGAGAGGCTCGCGTTGGTGTGAGTGCCAATCTCAACAAATTCACTAAGGATTCCGCCGCTCTCGGCAATGGCGTTAACGAAAGGGCGTCAGAGCCTAGGCCTCCAATGCCGCCGCCCCCCCTCTGTACGGCCCCTTGCAGTAGACCAAGCGCAGACTGCACTGCTGCACGCCCTGCTGCCGAACCAGCCACAGTACCGCCTTGACTCCCGCGCCGCCTCGGCGGCGGCTGCTGCTGTTGTTGTTGAGAATGCGGCGGCGATTGGTGTGGTGACGACTGTTGCTGCATGGATTGTGCGGAGGGTGGTGGTAGAGTAAACGCAGCAGTGGCACCGCCAGCGCGAGCGACGAGGCCGCGTAGGTCGTCGTCGGTCAGGGCTACCACCTTATGAAACCAGAATAAGTTCAGACGAAAATTGCAATAATAGGAGTGCAATGAAAATTGTGAATAATTTCGTAAAAGGTACGATAGGAAACACAGAACAAGGAACGAGGAGAGCAGGCAAACAGCTATTAGCAATTTGGTACCGTGTTCGCTGGCGGAGGCGACGCAGCCGCTTCCAAAATTCGCCACCACACGTGCGCGCACTGCTGAGGCCGCAACAGCAAGCTCATAGCTTCGAGCTGCACTCGGGCTCTGGGGTCTACCAGGCCAGCACACAGCACCGCATAAGCTGCCGTGCGCTGCGCAGCCCCCGCTTCGGCTTGGGGTCCACTGTGGGGCGACCAGGCTACGAGGGGCGCCTGCGCGACGGCCGCACAACACCTCAGAAAACTGATGCTGGCCAGCACATCACTGGCTGCAGCTGCTAGTGCACCTCTGCTGTCATTGCTACTTACAGCACCGCTGCTACTGCCACTATTGCTGCTTTTGTCGATCCCACTGTTGTTACTGCTGCTGCTAGTGGTGTGCCTGCCGTAGCCGTTGCTGTTGTTGGGTGTAGACAAAGCTAAGAGTTTGTCAGCGGGTAAAGAAGCCACCAAAGGAGTCAGAAAAGGTGCCAAGGCAGCGGATAGACGGGGCACGAGAGGGGCATGGCTGCTCAATAGGGCTAAAGTTCCCAAGGCAGCACGCGCGGTTTGTGGAGTCGCGGTGTCCGCCGTAGCTGCTGCCACTAGTGGCAACAATAGCTCCGCAGGCCACGCACTACTACTGAAGCTAGCACTGCTGCTATTGCTGCTACTGCTATTGTTGCTGTTGTGATTGTGTGCACCACCACTACTAGTAGTCTTCGCGAGATGCAGGAGCGCTTCCCGGCGAGCGAGCTCAGCCGTGGCGTCGTTTTCTCGCTGCTCAGCGACGTGCTGCACCCATTGCCTCGCGGCCGAACACAAGCTGGCGAGGAGCACCTGCGATGGCGGTGAGATGAGATCACATGACTATGCATGTAGGTGCATTCAACGACGAGAACTTTTCTTTATAAGAATGAATGCGTATTTTCGAAATGGAAAGGAACAATAGGAGGAAATAGAAAAATAAAGAAGACTGACACTAACCTGGTTTTCTTCTGCAGCTTTCCGTTGTTTCAGCCTCGATCCTTTGCTGGGGGTGTTCAGTAAACTAGGCGTGGTCGCCCCCGCCAACAAGAGTGGCAACTGTTTGAGTGACACTTCGAGCGGTGTGCCACTGCTGCCGCTGCCACTGCCACCATTGTTACCGCTGCTGCTACCGTCGCTACCACCGATGCTGCCACTAGAGCGGTAGCAATAGCCCGGGTCAGGCGCAGCGAGCACCGCCAAGGCCGCGTACATGTGGGCGGACAAGCAGCGCCTGGGCAAATGGTCCAGCATGAGGAGCTCTGCTTCGGCCTATAGATGAGCACAGCGCACACACACATGAGAGGAAGGAGTGTGACAAACAAGTGAGAGCGAGAGAGAAACAGGCACCCCAAAGAGAGCTTTTATAAAAAATGGTATTTTTTTCGAAAGGTAAATGGGCATTCAAAAACCAAGTGCACATGTAAATAATTACCGACGACAGCGCCCGCTGAAGCAAGTCCTCAGGCAACGCTCGGCCTCCTGCGCCGCCGCCACTGCCTCGGCCGTAGCCCCTCGAGGACCCACTCCCAAACGTCATCATCCCTCGCGACTGCGCGCCGAAGCCGCCGAGACCGTTGCCGCTGCTGCCGCTGAAGTTTGCGCTGCTAGCGCCCAGCAGCCTTCCACTGCCGTCGCCAACGCGACCTCTGGGGCTACTATTGTTGTTGTTGGAGGGGCTGTACGACGAAGAAGAAGACGACGACGAAGACGACGACGAAGAGTAGGTGATCGAGAAGGGGGCAGTAGCGCGCCCAGTCGCGCGAAGACGGTCTTCTCGCCGCCGTATGGCAGCGTCCGAAGCGGCAGCTGCTGACAAATGGGCATACGCCAAGCGCACCACCTGGAGGACAAGGAGAGAAAGAGGGAGGGTGACGAGCAAGGCCCCGCAATGGATTCGTTGAATGCACTCCCGTTGAATGCAAAAATCTCAAGAACCAAACAAGGCACTTTAAACGCCCATTCTGACTATGCCGACTGAACTTTCTCATTCTCTTGCCTAATTTTCCCCTTCAAGCGAATCACCTTTTTCTCGGCTGAAGCATCGTTGTTCCCAAAGAGCAGCTTCGAGCTGACCGCATGGGCTGTGGTTGCGTCTCCCCCGCGGGCTTTTAGTTCGCCCAAGAGCTGATGCAAGCTGTTAGGATCATTACAGTGAAAAAGGAGAAGAGTTTGCAAGGAAACGAGTAAACGAGCGCGTTCAGTAAAGAAAACACACCAACGGAACCCTATGCACATACCCACCCAGAAACTCCCGTGCTTTCATACCACAGCTAGCTAGCCGCCTTTCCATCCCTCACTACGTACATCCAGAACCAAACCACTCCTAAATCATGTCATACCCACCCAGAAACTCCCGTGCTTTCATACCACAGCTAGCTAACCGCCTTTCCATCCCTCACTACGTACATTCAGAACCAAACCACTCCTAAATCATGTCATACCCACCCAGAAACTCCCGTGCTTTCATACCACAGCTAGCTAGCCGCCTTTCCATCACTGCGTACATCCAGAACCAAACCACTCCTAAACCATGTCAACAACAATATAAACCGAACCCATAAACCAACCTGCCGCAGAGGGGAGCCACCCGGTCTGCACACGCCGGCCACCCGTAACCGCCGCTCAAATGGGCCGACAATTCCCGCAGGGACGAGAGCAGCCCACCCAGGTTGACTTTATTGCCGCGCATGCCGCTCGAAGGCAGAGACGACGATGAAGACCCACTGCCGCGGCCCACCTAGAGGGGGGGGAGAAGAGAAGGAAAGTACTGGAAAGTCAAACGTGTCAATTTGGAGCACGAAAATGTTTGCAAGTTCGCGGGACATCGCAATGAATAGCGCATATAAAGCGTGCGGAGCCAACCATATTGAGGCGAACAAAAGTAAAAGACGCATACCTGCCCCATGATTTCAGGAATGAGTTCGCGAGGGCGCGCCCAGTGGCTCGAGCCTTTGAACGCGGTTTTTACATAATCGCCCGGCCACGGCGCCAACTGTCCGAAAGCTGATTGAATCGAATGGGGTGCACATGTAAAATCACACGGGAAAGTAAGGAGTCAAGCGCCAAGACACAAACAGCAAGTATTTGATTACGAAGAAACGAAAGCGGTATTCACTGAAGTCATACGGAAACGCCCCATTCGACGCAAATTTACTACCATTCTCAAGATGTGAACTCGATAGGAAAGCTACAACAGCGTTTGGAAGTAGGAAAGAGAGAATAAGGAGAGCTCATACACACCCAGCTGCGTGTCGCCGCCAGCGCCTTGATTAAAATCAACAGAGGTTGCCTCGGATCCGTCACCCAGAGAGCGCGTGCCACCACCTGAGCCCACTGAACTCCCACCCATAGATCGGGAGCCGGTGCTGCTGCCGCCGTTGCTGTTGTTGCCGCCGTACCCATTTGACCGTCGGCGGCTTCCGGGTCCCAGTGGCGGCCGGCCTGGCTGAGCCCCATACGGACTAGCGTTCCTGCCGAGCCCTCCGAGCTGGTCGCGAGCCTCTTCGTCCTCGGATAGGTTGGACCCGCGTGATAGCTTGCGTTGCAGCACCGATCGCATATTGTGAGTGTTTTGATATCCCTACCACAGGACTAAGCAGCCTACACGTACGCAGGCTAGTGTCTAGAGAGCTGACGCTGCAATCGAATCGGTGCGACGAGGTACTAATCGGCGCCTCTCGGACAACACGCTGCCCTTCTGAAGGCTATAAACGCCAACAAGCCGAAAGCAGCTAGAAAGCTGAAGATTAGAAGATGAGCTCATGAGCTCCAACAAACAAGAAAATGCTTTTTAAAATGGCTTGCCCAATCCTCCCATTTGGTGTGGCTCGTGCCGGTTCGTGCCGTGCCCACTTTGACTTTTCGCATTAATCTCGTCTTGATTTGGCCGCAGAAGCATAGCTTGTCCTAGCTGTCCTACTGAACGCACGCACGCATACTTTTAGCTCTAGGGGTGCGCAAGTGGAGCGGAATTTAGGAGTAATGGAGACTGGATCCCATGAATCCAAAATTGACACTGCCGGGTGCCCCGCATTCACCGAAGGTTGTCCTTACGCCAGCGAAAATGAGGTAGTACAACAATTCTGCCATCGAAGTGAATGGTTGTCTTAATTTTTAGTTAGTGCAGTAGTGTGTTCATTCACGTTTGAATGTATCATTGTAACATGTAAGCACGAGAGTTAACATGTAAACCCGATATCCATGCCCTTAGATGCGAGCTTGGGTAGAGGCGAATCGGCCAGAAGCGCTCGCGAATTGCGATGCTTTCAAAGACGGGTCCTGCCCCTTCAAGGCTGCCGAGTCCCTGGCGGGGATCCAAGAGGTGCTGGCCACGATGCCCCCCTCGCATTTGAAGGCGAGCGGGTCCAAGACCCACGGACAGCTTGTCCAACTCTTCGCCACCATGCACGCCTCCTCGGCCCGGGTGAAAGCTCAGCTCGGCGACGACGCCAACCCGTGCCCTGTGTTCAGTGGAGAAGGAGTGGGCTGCCCTTTCAAAGGGGTGCTCTGCAGCGACGGCGTGCCCCTGGTTGACGCGCTCGAGTACCGCTCCTGGAATTTGGCCCGCCTCGCTGCAAACAACCAGCACGATGACACCGCTGCCAAGGGCGGAACCAGCTCTGAGCACACGACGGGTACTACTGCTTCTAGTAGTGGCGGCAGTGCAAATGCTGACAGCCTGGAAGGGGTTGAAACCGAGCGTGTCACTACGGTCGCCGTGAGCAAGCTGCTCAAGGAAGGCACGAAAGTCGCGCACAAGGCTGCTGAAAACGTGCATTACGTGCGGGAGTTCATTCACGGCCACGTGACGGCAGATGTGTACCGCCAAATGGTAAGAGAAATCACAAAAAGCATGCACGACGAACTATGCATTCACTTAAGAGACGCCCGGCTTGTTACTCACGTTGTTTTCTCTCCTATGTTGTCTTCATAGTGTTTTCACTTCTTGCTCGTGCATTCACTGTACTGCCCTCATCGTCATCATCACGATCATCCTCAATCACCCCATCCCAGGTGGCCAACTTGTGGTTCGTGTACTCCTCTCTGGAGGCCGCCCTCGACAAGAGCAGCGATCGCGCGTTGGTCAAACCCGTGCACTTCCCCGAGGAGCTCCGAAGAGCGCCTTCTCTCGAGTTGGACCTCGACTACTACTGGAATGAGAATGCTTCCTCTGGTACGAGTGCGCCCTCAACCTCGCCCTCATCATCTCCATCGAAGGACTGGCGAGCACCTGGCGTGCTTCAGCCCTCCCCTGTAGCAAAAGTGTACGCCGAGCGACTAGAATGGCTGAGTAAAGAAGCTCCAGAGCTCTTAGTGGCCCATGCATACACGGTGAGTTGACTTCTGTCGTATACTAGTAACTTTCCATCCACCAATCCATTCCGTTGTCTTTCGTGTCCTTTTCCCTGTACCTTTCAAATGTCTTTGAGAATAACAAAATAGCCATTCTCTGCATTATCTCTCTTATGTTAACGCTCGTGCCGCTACGATTGTTCTCTTCTCGTCTCTCCTGTATCAGCGCTACCTGGGTGACTTAAGTGGCGGACAAGTGTTGAAGCGCGCCGCTATTAAAGGCCTGCACCTCACGCCTTCCCCGACATTGCCAGACAGTAAGAGCAACGCCAACGCCAACTCCTCCTCGTCGCCAGCTGCATCAACAAAAACCGCAGCAGCTCCGGTGGTTCCTGGCGTGGCTTTCTACGACTTCGCGCTGATTCCCAACTTGAAGGCCTTCAAGCAAGAGTACCGCCGCCGCTTGGACTCGTTGGGGGCTCAGGGCCTGGCTTCGGAAGACGCCGACCGCATGGTCGCGGAAGCGAACTACGCTTTCGCCCTCAACACCGCCCTCTTTCAAGAGCTGGACCTCTTGGCGGGTTTTGGGGCCGCACAAGTGCACCTGCCGGACCCGCCCCCGCTGCACAAGGACAAGGCAAGCCAAAGCAAAAGCACCACCACTTCCTCTTCTTCCTCTTCCTCTTCGTCTTTCACGTCATCCTCTTCGAACTTGAGCCAAGCTGACTTGGACGTCCAAGCCAAAGCAGCCGCGGGTGGGTGCCCCTTTGCGTCGCTCGTGCGCGCAGGCAGCGCGATGCCAGACCACCACGGTGCTGCTGCGTCGTCCTCGACCACCGCAAGAGCGAATAAGAGTGGCAATGCCCCAACGGCCTCGTCGGTTGTAGAAGAGGAGGGTTGCCCGCTTCGCAGGTTTAAGCTTCTAGATGTGGCCGTGGTGCTTGTGTTGATTGCCGCCATGTTACTGGCCATGCCATCTCCTCAGGAAGCTAATCAATGAAGAGCATCGTGAACATTAGAATGATTCATAGCGGCCTTGTTGTGTTGATTGTTCCTTCATTTACCATTTCACCTGTGTATACGGCAAGATGGTAAGATATAAAGATACTTATACTAATATACATATAGGAAAGCATCTGGGGGCCTACTAAGCCTAGCCTAGTCTAGTAAATACTATCCCAATAACAAAGAAAACAAGCACACAGTAGTCGCAGAGGCA
>Ga0307982_1001473_pt1 | contig 19190 bp, 20 predicted proteins | sample OrgLakmetagen989_FD_201847 | JGI IMG/M metagenome (GOLD analysis project Ga0307982, IMG submission 201847) | Saline water microbial communities from Organic Lake, Antarctica - #989 | ecosystem: Environmental > Aquatic > Non-marine Saline and Alkaline > Saline | place: Antarctica: Organic Lake... | reverse complement strand
AGTCGATTGAAAGACCGCAGGGGCGTGAAAAAGCCGAGCGCGCAGCCAAGCAGCAATGGAATCACGCACAACCATGGAGGCAAACGGCCTGAGCACACACACCAGAAGAGAGAGTGCACGAGGCATTAAGTTATGCAAGGTCTTCATGTTTGTTCATGCTAGGCCCAATTTCAGTAATTGAAAAGGAACATACTTGGTGAAACGACGAGAAGGCAGCGTAGGAGACTCAAGATAACAGTCAGCCCGAGGCCAGACCAAAAGTAGAGGTAAGTTCCGATGAGGGGTGCTAGCACTGCCCGAACACCCAACTGACTGTTAAAAAAAGAAAAAGAGATGTAAAACGCAGGCTTAGGAAAATGGTAGTGAAGATGATGATGGAATATAGAGCACACAGCGAGGGCTTGTTAGGAATCTATTTACGTGATAGAGATAGTCAAACCGTAGTACTTGATAGGAGTTGGGTCATAAAGGAAGAGCGACATCTCACCAGTGAGCCAAGATAGCAGATTCTTCTAGCTGTTCGGCTGTCGGAAGCACAGACCGCGAATTCAACTCAGGCGAGGATGCAGGCTTTCCGTGCAGCAGCCTAGTTTGCTCCATGAGGTAGCCGTTACGATGCCACAATGAGCTGCAGCTATCGAGTTGCTCCTGGCCGAGAGTTGTTAGCACGCCGTAGCTGCGAGCAGCAAGTAGTTGATTAAGATGGTGAGCTTGCTCGTGCTCACGTGCTCAGGAGCTCGGAGCTCGGAGCTCGGCATTGACCTTACATAGAAGGTATCATTGAATTATGGGGTCTGTGCATACCTGACAAAAAGTAAAGTGTACGTAGAGTACTGTACGAGTTGCCTGACCTGAGCCGAGTTCCATGGTGGCGCGAAGAAACAGCGCAGCAGTAGCGTGAAGCGCGCAGCTAGAATTTTAGCAGCAGCCCATCTAAAATCTATATGTCTAAGCAATTGGGCACCTAGGCTGCAAGGTTATCTAAAGGACATAGCCTAGATTATGAGCCCATCTTTACGAGGGGGTATTAGTCGTAGTTGGTTAGCTACGTAGAGAGAATAGCACGCAGCTTAATTCGGGTTAACCGCATTCTTGCCCCGGTGAACTAAATCATGTTTCATGGTCGCAATATTGCGGTGGTCGTGGTGGCTTTGTGCTTGGTTTCTATGTCGTTCCTCAGCACTCACGTCACGTTTCAGGGGAACACGGTGAGATCGAGTCTGGTGCATACGCCCGTAGCTAGAGAACTCAAGATACTCACTACGTCAGAGTGGTGTGAAAGTGACCCATTCCGTGCCACTGTATATTTTCTCTGGGGGCATGATGCATTCAGTTCTCTTAGGTTATTGTCTGTTGCTTGCTATCAGTACGAAAAGAGATCAAGGTGAAGCATCTAACACAAAGCCAGAGACGGTTACAGTATCATTAAACTCCTTTACTTGTATCTCAGGGAACGGTTCCCGTTTTGCAGTTGCGAATCGAAGAACTCGAACGTGAGCTAGCGAGCCGGCAGAAGTGCCCTCAAGCAGCACCTGAGGACCACGAGAGTGGCAGAAGCAAGTCAAGTGAAGTCAATGGCCAAATTGAAGTGATAGCACAGCTCGAGGCCAAAGTAGAAACATTGCGCCACTCGCTCTTGAATGAGGTACGAGAAGCACTTTCATACGGGGTAGTTCTTCCTCGCGCTGTAACGCAAAATTGATAACCTCATTTGAAAACTCATCTTCGAATATGGGTTCTTGATTTGTATCTATTGTTGCAATGAAAATAGTGTTCCAATGGCCGAGCGCTTTGGACTGCGTCCCTCGGAGAAAGTGGTAGTAAAAGTTCATCGATTACTTCCGCCATAGAAACAACGGCCATTGATAATACTTCTCAATTATCACTTCCTGCTACAAAGATACCGTTAGAATCCGCCAGAACTACTGACACCGCTGATGCTGCCGTGGACGACAAAAGTAAATCTGTAGTGCGAGACAGTGTAAATGGAGAATCCTCAGATTTGGACAGACCTGAAGACCCTGAAGTTGCAATTTCTGAGACCCTTTCAACAACACCACTCGACCAGGAAGCTCGTCTAGGGTCAGAATATGATACTTCGAGCGACACCGCAGTAAGTGACTCCAGCACCCTCGATGCAGCCACTCATAAGCCGGAGGTATTAGATAAAGCGGAGCACGACATACCAAAAATGCCGGTCGTTAGCACGCCCCCGATTATCGGCACGGCTCCTTCCAGACCTTTGGCATCATCACCAGCAGGAGTACCACCAATCTCGATCGATAGCAGCAACAGAGGTATTAATGCATCAGTAGGAAGCTCTGAACTCGACGTCGGAGTTGGCACTGCAGAAGTTATTGAAAAAGCCAATAGTGTAATAGCAAGAACCGAGAATAGACAAGCAGAAAGAGAAGATGCTTTCTCAGCAAGAGACGATGATCGCGTTGCTTCACCAACTCACGAGCTGTCAAAGTACAATGCTGAATTGCTCCACCGTTTCGCATCAAGTGCTGCGAACATCGGGGGTGAAGGCAAAAACGGCACCCTGTCACTATTATTGTTGAGTGGCCATCGTAACAGTGGCGCGCAGAACGACACGGCGCAAAGGTAAAGAGCTCGTGCCTCTCTGCTATATGAATGCGATGCGTCTTGAGAACTGAACCTCTGTTTTTATCCCCCGCCTTACTTACCTTTCGTCATTCCACCACATCAGTCCATTTATATGTCGTTCGAACTCCTATGAGTAGGTACGCAGATGCTGTGGGTGAAATTGGGTTGCGACTGACCGCCGCAGAAGCAGCGCGATCGAGAGCTGAGACCGAAGCCGCTCTTCTGGCTGAGACGAGTGCGCGGCTGTTAGGGCAGGTGAAAGATATCTTTGAATTATTTGTTTATTATTTTATTTTGTACACTATTCTGATAAACTTGTTTTTGCTAAAATACTTATTATTTGTTGGCCTACTGTTCTGCTTGTTTTGCTTTGAATCATAACTACTTTGAACGAAAGGCTATCGAAGCTCGCGAGAATTTAGTGGAGGCCCGTCGAGAAGCGAAACAATGGGAAACCAAGGCTTTGGAAGCGTCGCATTTGGCTGCTCGATTAGCGACACAAAAACCTTCAGACTCGAAGGCGGCAGGGCATCCACAACACGCGTCAGATGGCAGCAGCAGCAGTGGCAGCAATGACGCTCGAGGCTTGAGTAATAACTATGTTCTGAATACGGATGGCAAGAAACATGACAGTGCTCATGAACACACTTTCAGGAGTAGCTTTATATTAGGCAGCCCTAATTTGGGGTTGGGGCGCGCTGCGCGTCACTTGTATCTCAGCCGTGCACATGTAGAAGTATCATTCGCCTGGCGCAATCTTGGCTTAGATGCTGTGCCTGCGAACCATACGGCAAAGTTCAAAGCTCCTTGCTGGTATCCTAATCAACACCTCAACCAACGCCACAGCGGTAGTAGCAGCAGTGGTGGCACCACAATCAGCTCCAGCAGCGCTAGTAGCGTTGCACGCCCTCTCATATTAGGCCACTCGCGCAGGCTCTTTGCGGCAAATTCAGGTCCATCTTCAGGACTTCCACCTCCTGGCGCATCTGCGTCTGTTGGGGTCTCAGCAGCGGCAGTTGGTAAAGGGCTTAAATGTTTACCGTATTTTTACATCGCGGGCCCAAACCTACGATCCGTGGCGCTTTTGCGCCTCTTAGAACAACACCCAGAGGTGCGTCTTGAGATTTTTTAGCTTAAAAGATTGCTCACTTTTGCATGCAAGTGGCAAGTACCAATATCCATGCATTGAAAGTTCAAACGAGCACTTGATTACCAACTAAACGTGTACCGGTTGCTTCTTTTTTGCAAGGTGGTCCCTACGGAGCCTTCAAGCAGTGGTGATACCATGCTGTATCCGCAATGGTGGTTGCATAGTACTACTAGTTCTGCAGGAGCCCACAACAATACTTCGTCGATTACACGAGCAGTCTCTGCTACGAGGTGAATTGTTTTTTTTTTTAATACGTTTACTCTTACATGATGTTTGAACCATAAATCTTCAAGACGTCAAATCGATAAATATTCGTTTTTCCTCTTCGTTCTCTCCTTTAAACCCACTTTCATTCTAGCCATGCCTTAATGAGGTTCAGCAATGCTTCTAAGGCAGTCCAACGAGCCTACAACCTAGGAGGCCGTCAGCGCTTCTTTGGGGAAGCAGCGCCTTCAATGCTCACTCGGCTTGTAACAACGCGCTCACCTACAGTTGGCTCGAAGGGTAGTGGATTGTCACCTCTGCGGCCACTCTTACCGGAGATGTTACATGCTGCACAAGGGGGCAGCCGGCTAAAGGTGCAGGGATATTATATGCCTTCGAACGTTACTTTTTGAGTTTATGTGACCTATGTGCGACTTCTTTACGACGTTTACACCACTTTTTCTTTATGTTCTATTCTAATGACAAGTAGGTGGTTGCAGTTCTTCGCGACCCTTCTTGGGTTGCAGCCTCGGTAAGAAAAGTAAACGTTATTTGAGGCGCAACGAGTCATGATATGTCGTAAGGCGCACAATTTTTCCTGCTCATCCATGGTGATCTATCATGCATGTGGTCAGGCACTCTTGGACGCAATTTTAACTGCTCACGCTGCCACTCTCGCTCCCGGTACGGGCTTCTACCTTCCTCGAGACTTACCCGAGCGGCTAATTGAGGGTGCCAAGTCGCAGCTAGCTGCTTTTGATGCATGCGTGGGAGCACCAGCATCAGCAATAGATACAGCAGTTGAGGCTGGAGCAGCAGCAGCCGCAGGGGGGTCTGCAGAATCGACAGGAGGGAAAGTGACACCAGAAAAGGGGGTTGGAAGCTTACATGTAGGCATGCCGGCGGACTGGCCACGCACCGATTGGAATGCCGAGCCGAGCGAGGTGGGGAACTGTAGGATTTTCAGGGTCAATCACTAGTATGTATGGTTGCAACTCTCAAATGATGCATGTGTTATGCGGCGTCGAAGGTGCTGCGGTGCGCTTTCGGAGGTGGTGATACAAACAGCAGAGATGGTTTACCTTCTACCAAAGGAAGCACGAACAACAAACAGAAAGGCTCAGGTGGCAGCAGTGCTCTTGTGAACAAAGAAGAAGAGCTTTTGGAGGGCGGATGGCCTGGAGGCGGCCTTTATGCACGCGCGGCAGAGGTAATGAGGGTCCTCACTCATTTGTTTGCTTGAATACGCACGTCACTAGCATGTGTTTGAGGGTGTTTTTTTGTCCTGTTCTTACTCGCTTCACCGAATATATTTTATTTTCCTTTTTCTGTCCATGTTGTGCATTACGCTTCCTTTAACAACTATTCCGTCCTCCTACCATAGATATGGTGGGCGGGCTCACCGCGCTCTTTGCTCCTCTTACCTGAGGATGACGTAGCAAGCTTACTGGCGTTCTTCGAACAAGACCCCTCAACAGGTACCTATTGTTATAATCAAGCTTCATTTGCATTTCAGTCTTTTTGTGCTTTTATGATCATTCGAGACTTCGGTCATTTTTTACTAGTACTAAATTGCTACTTCTGACATTCGCACTTTCTATTCTGGTGTTTGTGAAACAGCAACGCATCGTTCCTCCTCTTCGCCAACTTCTTCAGGAGCTGCTGTCGAAGCATCGAAAGAGGTCTTAAAGAAAGTGCTGACGCATTTAGACCTCTCCAAAACAGCCATGCCGTCCCTCCTTGCAGCTGCGGGTCTGCAACAAGAATCTTCCTCGCAACTAAATCCAGAAAGCACTGCATCAAGTAGTGCTTCATCATCGAAAGGGAGTGAAACAGCGACTGCAACAGCAATTGCTGGCAGTAGTAGCAAAATCCCTGGAGGAGCAACCAGTGCTGCCGTAGCAGCTGCTGTGCTCAAGAAGAAACGGCGCAGCGCCATCATGCGAGAGCACGGGGCCTTGTGCTTAGGCCTTTATCGAAGGTGATTTGAGTATTGCTCCATCAATCGAGTTGCATGTCTCGCCAGTGATTTCGCTCCCTTTACCCTTACTTGTTGCCTCCTCTTTCGTTTTTTTTTGGTAAAGATGGTTTGCGTCTCACAACCGCGAACTTGCGTCACTCACGGGAGATGCACGCTACTTGGAATGGAACAACAAAGACTATCATTTGAAATCAAGACAAACCAAATGACGTGGCGGAATTGTAGAGTGGAAAGTTTTTTTTCTATTGCGAATGCACCGGCCTTTCTTGGGTTAAGCTATCAAGGCAGACATAGAGAGGTCGCGTTTTGCCTATAGTTTTACATTTAATGATCACTTGTGCCTGAGTTTAGAAGCCACACACCACACACGAGCACTTCTTTTTTTTAACGTTGGTGTTGGCGTCAGCTAGTTTTAGTTTGGAGTCAAGCACACTCTTCTGGTGTTGTACTTGTACTTGTACGTGCATGAAGAAAATTATGATTATGATTGGTTATTCTAGGGGATGCCTATGACTCGGGCGCCGCGGCAGTTGCTTACTGGCTGGGTAGCACACTCAAGGCCGGATGGATGTCCTGAGATGACATGGGGTCGGACATTGAAGAAGGCTCTAAAGTGCAAAGGACTACCGGCCAACTTCAAGGAATGGCGTGCCATAGCAGAAGATTGGTCGGAGTAGAGATCACGGACGTACTCGAAACCTATGCCTCCTTCCGAGAATTGATCCTACAGGGTTCATGAGAGTGAAGATGAATATTTCATTGCGCAAAAGGACACTCAGCCCAGTCAGACTTGTTCTGGAGGATTCATCAAAACGCAGCTTTATGCTATTTGTTTTTGTTTCTTTGCAATTGGGGAGTATAATCTAATCTAATCTAATCTAATATTGATATAGATAAATAGATATGCACTCAGTCCCGCCGACTTGTTCGGAGGAAAGGCGCCAGTTGGAGCCTTAATTGGCCTTCTGGAGCGAATTCGCTAGCGCATTTGCAGCTCAAGTGCATTCTTAATGTGCCTCTGTGACTGCTTTGTACTTGTCTTTCTTTGTTTTTGGGAGAGTATTAACTAGACTGGACTAGATAAATAGATATGTGTTCTGACGGCCAACACCAACACCCACACGCAAGCTTTAAGCCCAAGACGTCTAGACTAGACGCGCTCCAAACCCCCTATCTGCCTATCTTGTAATCTAACCAAAACAAGGCCCGCTTAGACCCAGCTCTAAACTCCCAGCGAACTAAACTTTGTGAGCATAGTAGGGCGTAGGGCACGGGCTTCAGAAACGCCTTTGAACCCCAAAGGATAAAAGCAAAACGCGCTATAATGCATAATGTGTTATCTAGAATCCGAGATACGGCACTTTACTGCGCAACACAAGAAGCAAGCTTGTTTCTATTTGCCATTCGCATTCCACGCGTGCATATCCATTTCATACAACTCGGCTATTGCCATTGGTGGAAAAAAGGCGCACTCATAAGCAAATGCACCGCCATGCTCGAGTGCACGAATGTCTACTTACTCACAGCAACAGCCGGATCCAAATTCGAGTTCTTTTTTTAATAATTCGCTGCTTTGCGGTACCGGCCGTCGGACCTCTGCGCGCCCGCTCCTGTAGGCGAAATCACAGGTCGAAGAGATAGGCGAATTTAAGAGAGTAGGAAAGGTGAGACTATTGGCGAAATGTAAGAAGTCGCAATGTGCTGAATTTTATCCAGGAGAAAGCATACCACTGGTCTTGGCATCATCTCGAGGTTTCGTAAAGAGCGCTTGCGTGCGACCACCGCCACTGTTTTTGCTGGCCGACGAATGCGCTGAGTCATCTCCTTGTAGCAAGGCATCAAGAGAGGGCGTGCGCTGAGGCTTGCTCGATGTCGCAGTTGAAGGCTTCTTGTAGCCGCTGCTGCCCGTGCTACCATCGCTCATCTGCCCTTTCTTGGTGTACGCAATGTACTGGCCTACACAAAAAAAAGGCGACGATAGATAGGAGGTTAGTTTCAAGACGATTAGTACAGGCGCACAGCGCAATACCAGTCTCTTTTCTCTTCGTTATCTTCTGTCGAGTCATCCGTAGCGCTTCCTCCTCCCTATACTCTGCCGAGTCATCCGTAGCGCTACCCTCCCTCTCTAACCGTCATCGCTTGCACTCCGAGTGGCGCTCATGCGACCAAGGGCTTGGCGGCGCTTGACCGCTTCCAAAAAGAGGGGCAGCGTAATGTTGGTGCGGCCTATACGGAGGGGAGAGCACGAAAAGAACATTGAAATGAGAGGAGAGGAGTCGCGTCACAAAAAGAAGAAGAGGAAGAAAAAGAACGCTCAAAGCAAGCAAATAATTTCCTCGTCCAGATTCATTTGGGCAGTTAGTTGTACTCACCGCCGCTGATGTCATCCCGAAAAGCCACCAATTGCTGTTGGTTGAATCGCACTCCAAAGCTTGAGAGGCCAGAGGCTAGTTCATTGATGTCAATCTCACCGCTGCCGTCCGCGTCAAAGGACAAGAAGAGCATCTTGATCGAACGGGCCCAGACCTGAGGAGAGTTTGATAGGAAGTACATGCAAGAATGAGTTGAAAGGTCGTGAAAGAGGATGAGAGAGCAAAACAAAGGCTGGGGCGCCAAACAATACATGTGTTCTTAAAATTCATCCTATTTGCTTGCATCCCTCACCTTGGGGTCTTCATCGATGACGCCTAAGATTTTGCCCCAAGCTTCGTCCAGCGCCTTCTCCTTGGGGCCTCCATTCCCATCCCCGCGCCGCGACGCCACAATGCCCGGCCCTCCGGCTGCTCGACTGCCTGGCAATGGCTTCACGCCGTTAGCTGGCTTTTTCTCGTCACCTCCCTTGGTCTTGTTGCCACCACCGCTGCCGCTGCTCACATCGCTGTTCGAGCCGATTAAAATGCGCCCATTTCCTCCTCCTCGTTTCTCGTTGACTGCTCGCATGAACTCCTCGAGATTAATCGTGCCGTCGCCATTTTGGTCCAAATCAGCACTCAAACCTTTTACTTGCTCCGGTGCTAGCGCCAGATTGAAGCTCGATTTGAAACCCGCCGCCAATTCTGCAATGTCGACGTTCCCGTTGCCGTCACGATCAAACGCCAAGAACAAGGCTTCAATCTTGCGGGTCCAGGTTTTCTCGTTTCCGCTGGCAGCTTCCAACAAGGCATTCCATGCAGACTCCGCACCATTCTTCCCTGCGCTGTTCTTACTTGCCTCCTCTTCCTTCTCTGCAGCTGCCGCCGCCGCCGCTGTCTGCTGATGGCTTTTTACCGCTTTGGTGAATTCAGCCAAGGATATGGTCCCGCTGCCGTTTGTGTCAAGTTCCTTGATCAGGGCCACCAATTGAGACTTGGTCAGATGCACCCCCAGAGGGGTTAATCCTTTGCCCAGCTCCGAAACATTCACTTCCCCGCTGCCGTCGCGGTCGAACGACAGAAAGAGCATCTCCACGCTGCGCGTCCACACTTTGGGGTCTTCTGAGACGGCTCTGAGGATCGCCTCCCAGGCCGCGTCTCCTGCGGAACCCTTAGGTTTACGCTTCTGAATCGCGTCTTCGAACTCTTGCATGGAGACTGCGCCGTTGGAGTCCTGAAAATACGCGAAAAAAACATGAAATGTACTCGTCACCACATTGAAGATCAATACAAAGGAAATAGTAAGGAAAAGAGAGGGCAAAGCAACAAAGAATATACCACTCATGTATTATATTGCCATCTCACCGCATCCAGCTCGTCTCGCAGCGCCATCACCATATCTGGAGCTAAATCCAATCCCATGCTCTTCAACCCCGCCGCTAGCTCCGACACATCTACCTGCCCGCTGCCGTCGCGATCGAAGGTGCGGAACAACACTTGCACGCTGCGCTGCCAGGCCTGGGGGTTTTCATCAATCTTCGCTAATATAGTAGACCAGGCGTTGCTGCCAGAGAGGGAGTCGCCCCGAGTGTCTTGTTCGAGTTTACGAGGCTTTCGCTGCTCGACCGCGTTGGTAAACTCTTCCAAACTCACCTGTTCATAGATGGTGTTGGTAGATATAGAAAAGGGAAAATAAACTGAGTTCAGAGAGATTACTCATGTGAATTTTTAAGGACCTGCCACGATCATCATTGAAAACAAGAGTAGATTATGAAAGGACGAAGGAAAGGCAGCCGCTTCGTATCTTTCGCCATCTCGAATCCGTGTGCCCACCTCGCCATCGCCATCAGCGTCAATCTCTCGCGCAAACGCTACCACTTGATCCGAGCTCTGAATCTCCACTCCAATCGCCTTCAGGCCGCGCATGAACTCGAGCACCGTGATTTGCCCGTCGCCGTCCTCATCAAAGCCTGTAAACATCGCCTCCACCGAATCTTGCCACTCGTCCGACTTGTCGCTGATGAGCGCTAGAATAGAATGCCATAAGCTCACGTCCTTGCCGATTTCAGGGCGGCGGAGCTCCAGCACGTTTCTGAACTCTTCGCGCGACAACTGATTGGCGGGAGAAGAGGTAATGTAAAATACCCATGCATTTGTGTCGATGAGTGAATGAGGAGAGAGGGGTGCCTACGGAGGAGCTCGTAAACTGGATCTTCACATCGTCACGACATTCAAGAAAAAAACTCATCTTGGCAGACGATCACGCACCTTTCCGTCGAAGATGGCGTTGAGGTCATCGCGCAAAGCATTCAATTCTTTGGGCGAGAGCTGAATGCCCAACTCGCGAATCCCCTTGGTGACGTCCGAAGTGTTGACCTAAATCATACAAATCGAGAATACAATGGAGATAGAGAGAGGTGAGAACAGAACGGACAGCATCATTCGTCACGCGATGGGCAGAAAAGTACTGAGTTGCGCCCCTCTCTGAGCAAATTCGTTCGATTTTGGATTTGCAATCTGAGGAAGTATACCTCGTCGTTCTCGTTGGCTTCAGCGTTCGCAAATAGCTCGTCGATGCTTTGGTCGAAGTTGGTAGGGTTCGCAGCTGCCGTCTCAATGATCACCGCCCACGCTCGCTTCTTGTCGCTGGCCTTCGTCAGCGGCTTCACTGCACCGTTGGTGATCTTCCGCGGGGCAGTGGTTTTCTTCACCACTTCCTTTGCTTCTTTGGCTGCAGCTTTCACGGCCTTGGCTTCGGCATTGGGGCGAATCGGCATGCGGTCGTGCACTGCTTTTTCGAACTCGTCATAGCTGATCACGCCGTCTCGGTTGGTGTCCAGGCTCCTTGCAAAGGCCTTGAGCTCCGGCGGCGACAGGATCACGTTCAAGCGTGGCAAGGCGTTGGCGAGCTCATAGGTGTCGATGGTACCGGACTGGTCCAAGTCCAAATCGGCAAAGACTTGCGGCAAGCTGGAGGCCCATTTGATCGGATCTTTGGCTGCCGAGGACACCACCTATGAGGTGTTAGAAAAACCAAAAATGTTATGCGAACAATACCGTGAACGTGGTAATAATGAAGTAGAAAACTGTACAAGGTTGTGCCATAGAAAGAAACCATCACTACGTGGTGACAAGGCAATAATAAGGTGCATCTCAAATAAACGTGACTTCCCCACACGCGCACACCTAGTACACCCTACCTGAACCCACGCAGCATCTGCCAGGCGAGCGCGGTTGCGTAAAGCCACGGGTGATTCGAGAATGCCCTCTTGCCGCAGCCGTACTCCTTCCTCAAACTCCGCCAATGAAATGCGAAAGTCTCCGTCGGTGTCGATCTCGTCCCGAAACGCCACCAATTGTGCTGACGTCATCGACACACCGAAGCTCTTCAAACCCGCCGCCAATTCCGAAACGTCAATCTGGAAGTGAAAACAAGAAGTGGTCATGATATAAGAGAGCATGAATCACTTTGTTCAACTCTTGGGACACTCGTTTGGTGTCTAACATTATACTAAAGAAAGCAAATTCTTTAAAGAAACAAAAAAGGATACCTGTCGGCTGCCGTCGCGGTCAAAAGTGGCAAAGACTTTGGCCACCGATTTTTTCCACCCTTTGGGGTCGGAGGACGCGATCGCAATGATCTTAGCAAAAGCTTCATTGGAGGCTCGGTTGAACGCATCCAACTCCAAGTCGTCAAAGGTGTCGATCATCGCAATGCCGCTGCCCGGAGCATTCTTGCCCGAAGACTTGGCTTGTTCCTTGAGCCGTTCGTGTTGTCGCACTGCCATCAAGAACTCAGGCAGAGAAATTTCGCCATCGCCGTCGAAGTCAATGTCTTCTCGAAAAGCTCGCAACTGCGAAGAGTCCAAAACCACTCCGAGGGAGGCTAAACCTGAGCCTAGCTCTTTTATATCGATGGTACCACTGCCATCTGCGTCAAACTTTGAAAACATGTTCCCGACCCGCTCAGCCCACGCCCCTGGATTCTTTTCTGCCCCTTTTAGCACCGCCGTCCAGGCAGCGTCAGTTTTGGCCACATTAGGATCGGACGCATCAATCGTGGCTTGAAGCTTCATGCGCACTTTAACGGCCATCAGAAACTCATCCAAAGAGACAGCGCCGTTCTTGCCGACATCCATGTCATCTCGGAAGGCCAAGAGTTGCTCCTGCGTCAGGGTTACATGGAGGGTTTTTAGACCGGAAGCCAACTCGAGAATGTCCACTTCTCCGTCTCGGTTTTTGTCGAGTTGCAGGAACATGACCTGTGTAAAAAAGGACACAAGGCAAGCAAACAAAACATTGTCAAACGACGTCCTAAAAAATGAAATGCGCACACGAACTCAATATCTATCCGTATATTGTAAAGCAAAGGAAGAAAGTTAGAATGTAAGAAGAAAAGTTAGAACAAAAATATTCTTCCAGTCAGGACCTCCGTGCTCCGAATCCATCCCGTCGGGTCGGTGCGCGCCATTTTCACCACTTTCCGCCACGCCGCCGCCGCCCCTGCGCCATTCACCTCGTCCCATTCTTGTCCCTTGGCTGCGACCACACCCGGCATCGGCGCAATGCCCGCCACCGAGGCCTCGGTGAAGAGACCCCCGACATGGGTGACTGGTCGGCCCGAAGGGTGCGCCGCGGCGGCAGCGCTGTACTTCTTCACGCTTGCGCTGTTCTGTTGCCGAGGCTGCCAGGCCTCCTCGGCCGCCACTGCTGCGGCTGCGGCGGACAGTTCAAAGTTGACTTCAGGGCCTACCGGATCAGTCGGAGGTGGCAGTGGCGGTGGTGGACGATAATGAGTGGGTTGGCCCGAGGGGTTGTTCCCAGGGCGAAGAGCGAGGTCTTGATTCGGCAAGTGGTGCACCTTCAGCTCATGGCTAGTTTCGTTGGGAGACGGTGGACGGGTGGTTCGCTGCGAGGAAGGGCCGCTGGCTGAGGGTTTTTGTCGCATCGACTTTTGGGCCTTGCGTTGCTGCTCGGCTTGCGCTTGAGCGAGAGCCACCGTTTCCGGGCCACCTAGGACAGCTCCTATCAGCTCCAGTGTGAGGCGATCCAGCAAGCCGCCAACTACTTCATTCGCCTACCAAGCAAAAGGGGTGCAATATGGAACAGTAGTTGAGAATGGAGGCAAGATACTTTCTTTTGAGGGATGCACTTATGTCTCAATAGCTAAAAGAAGAGCACGTCGGAATGACGCGGGATCGGGGGTGACAGACCACCCAAGTACCTCGCCGCGCTTGTCTCGAAGCACTCGATCGGCGATCCGTTGGCTGTCAATAGCCAGTGCCACCACTTCAGGCAGGGATCGCCCAGCGTCGAGTCGTCGCTCTTCTGGGGTGCTCCCTACTCGACCTTTGTCGCCTAGCTTGTTGCGAGCGTTCAACTTCGCGTCTAGAGACCCTGGCAATGCTTTCACGGCACCACCACCTGACGCTGCGGCAGCGGCCATCTTTTTGGTGGAAAAACTCTTGGGAAAGGCCGCAGCTGCAAACATTGGGTCGCGTTCTGCTTTTTCTTCGATTTGTTTGATGACCACAACGAACATTACAAATTCCGCGAAGCCCAATTCGGTGTCGCCGTCCAAGTCCATCAAGTGAAAGAGTTGCTCCTGTTGCTCTTTGCTGAGTTTCAAGTCAAATACCTTCTGGAAGGTGTACTCGAAGAAGGGGGTCATTTCATTAATGTCCAACGTTAACTCGCCATCAGCATCCATCTCTTCGAACACCGTGCGCAGCTTGTCAATGCGCCCTTCCGTGAAGAAGTCCGGCATTTCTTCCTGGGCTTCCCCAATGACCGTCACCATTTTCGTGAGCATTTCTTGCATTTGTTCAGCTTTCCGCGACGCTTCTTCAAAGGAAATCACCACAATACCAATCAATACAGTAGGGAGCACGTAAGCCCCGAGAATGATGATGCAGAAGAAAATGAATACCCCAATCCAGCCGAGGGCCATCGGGTTGGTGCATGACGTCAGCGGCGAATCTTTGACCACCATGGGGTAACCGCCAGGGTAGGCGTCACACCCGTAGAGGTTGATGTACCTGGCACACAAAATCAGTAATCGTCGCGAAAAGTACGTGAAAGAGAAGAAGACTGCGGGAGGAACACGTCGAAAAGTAAATGAGAAGTAAGGCGTCAAAACTTGATGAAGTAATGAAGCAATGAATTGCAAGGAAGGGCCAGTGAAGATGTACTCACAGAATTTGGTCCCAGGAGTCCGCAGTTTCAATTCGAAGTACGGTGAAGACCGCGCGCCCGACCGTGCCAAAATGGAAAGGGTCGTTTCGCTGCAAGATGAGCATGCACATGCACCCCACGATGTAGTTGAAGACAATCACCAGGACGCAGACCCAGCCGACGGCACTGAACCCGCTGATTAACGCCTCCACAATCGACCGCAGCCGAGGCAAAGCTTTGGCGAGGCGAAAGACGCGAAGCAAGCGAAGCAGCCGCAAGATCACCACCGGGAATGCTTCAAAGACCACTCGGCCGGGGGTCATCTCCACAAATCCCACAAAAACAATGAAAGCGTCTAGCTTGTTCCATGGATCGTCCAAATACCTGCGATCAATGGGTTCCAAATAAATCAAACTTCAAGGTCGAGACTACGAGAAAAGCACATCAGTCCTCAAAGTGTAAAGGGAAATGTTCATGGAGTTGGTGCCAGCACAAATTATCGTTATTGCTGTGGCCTGCGTTACCGCATAGGCTTAGGAAGTTGTGCAGCCACTTTAATCAACAACTCCGCCGTGAAAATAATTTGAGCCAAGATCCCGAGGACAACGCTAAGTACCTGAGAAATTAAAAATCTCACGCGAAACAAAAATGAACAAACCCGTTTTACACGCGGCTGAGAAATTGCTCTCGATTTCAAACTCAGGAAAGCGTTCGTCCGGGCAAAACAAAATGACAGCATTGAAACGATATTCACCGTGACGTCGCAGTTCGGGCTGGAGCCTGCGCGCTCTTGAATCGTGTGCCGTTCGCAAGCCATTAAAGCATCAGTGTCGATGCCAATGAAGATCCCTACGACCAAGATGGTGAACGTAATAAGGTTGTTGAACCAGTCGCTTTTCTCGATTTCTTGAGCTTTTTCCGTGATAAGTTTAATGCGCAGCTCAAATAATGTGGAAGGAGTCTGAGGTATTAATTATGCAACAAGAGGGACACCAGAGAAAGTAAAAGCAAAACAATTAGATGAAGAATCGTGCAAGTTATGCACTGAACAAGATAAAAATATGATTCAGATAATGGCAATCAAGAAGGCGCACGCAAAAAAATGAGAATAACTTCGAGCATATTTTGATGGGCGCGTGAGCAATACCACATCGTCCTCAGGTTCGAGGGCATTGTTGATGAGGTAGCGAAGCTTCGCTTTGGTGGAGAGACGGTCAACTTGTTCCTTGGTCAGCTGCACTTGCATTGGTAGATCAACCGACCCTGCTTCGCTGTCGTGCAGGGAGTCAGCGCGACTGAACCCGAAGGACACTGCTTCAGCTGTCTGTGCGCCACTCTTGCGACGCTTGGCGCCACCGCCTTCTAAATCACCCGCGCTGCCGTCCTTGCTTTCGCCCACCAACTTCTTGTTGTCGTCGTCGTCGTCGTCGCTGTCGTCCATGTTAGCGGTTTCTTCGAGTTTTTGCTTGTACCTAAGAGCACAGTAGAGCGCACACAAGCGCACACAAGTGTAAAAGAGAAGGCGCTGCGACATTTCCCTTCTAAGAAAAATTCAAAGCAAAATGAAGTGCGGCTAAGAGTTGGCAGCATCTACACGCGTAACAGTGAAAGACGATGAAGACAGAGATGCTGTATGAGCATAAGTGCAGGCGCAATATATAAGACATTGCGTACCGGCTGTTTTTGCTTTCAGCTTTCATGGCCTCAAAAGCCTCAAACATGCCCATGCTAATCACGCCGATGAACAGAGACATGATCACCCACGAGGTCAAGACGATGTACACGCTGAAGAAGATGAAGGTAATCACGGGTTTGGGTTCATTCACGTCGCACTTGAAGCCCTGGAAGTCGCCCGCCATGGTGTGGATGATGCTCGGGTTGTCTTCGCCGCCGTCGCCGTAAGGGTCCCCCAGGAAGTTCTTGCAGCCGTACCTGATGTGTTGCGAAATGGAGGGGGAAAGAGAGAATGAGATTAGGGAAAAGGAAGGGCGGAATCAAAAACGAAGGCAAGAAAGAGCTATCAAAGGCTACTGAAGGATACTAACCCTCTCGAATGAGCTACATTTCAATCATCAGGGAGTAAAGAGGCGTTCAAAAAAAAAATCTAATACAAATGAATATCATTATTCCTCCACCCTACCAAGAGGTGTAAGCAATCGAGGTCCAGGACGCCAGCGTGGACACTTGAAAGAGGCTGAGCATCGACGTGGGCACGGTACCAAAACGCGCCGTGTCGTTCACTCCAAAGAAGAGACAGCCCATGATGGCGAACAAGTAAATCACCAGAAACAGAAGCATCACAATGTACGACCTGTAATTGTCGTGACATAAACGCGCCCGAGCAAAAGAGAAGAAGAAACAGGCAATGAGGGTCAACAAGAAAGAGGAAATGCGCTTGACGTGCCGTACGCGCACATACAAATTGTATATTTGTCGTCTATACATGCACAACGACTACTAGCCATCGATTGCGCTAAAATGCTTCTATATTCGTGAAGTTGTAACGTACACGCTCATCATGCCGGAGATGAGGCCGCTCACGATGACCCGGAGCTGCGGCACGCCCTTGATGAAGGTCAGGAGGCGAAGCAGGCGCAACAAGCGGAGTGCTCCTAGAGCCGAGCCGTTCTCATTGCCCATGAACGCGAAGCCCGCCGCCACGATGAAGAAATCAAAGCAGTTGAAGGCCCCATCGTCCTAATATATATGTACATTGGCAAACAAAACAAAGGTCGTCAGATCAAGGCTGGACTAATCGTCACCGCAAGGGAATGTAGAATAGAACAGAAAGTAAAAGACAACAAGTGGGCTTTAAAGGAGAAAGACTAGAGACTCACCGAATCGGTAAAGTAACGCCAAGGTTCGTGCCCTTGCGCGACTAGCTTGAGGATGACTTCGGCCGTGAAGCTGACCATGGTGATGGTGGAGGTCCACTCTACGAAGCTGTTAATTTCAGGGTTCCCCGCTGCACATGTGGCCACGAGGAGAAAAGGAATTGATCGAGCAAAGGCAAGTGAGCGAAAGACGACTGAGGCGAGAAAGCAATCGATGTCAAAACAAATAAAAGGAGCGAAAGACGACACGAGCGCGCCAATTTAAGCTGAAAGCTACGAAGAAGAGAAACCAGCAGAGCGCACATCTGTTTTCGAGGTCGATGCCGGTGGCGATGCCGATGAGCAGAATGTTGCTCATGATGAACGCTTCGAACCAGTCTTGGTTCACGATCTTCTCGTAGGTCCACCACGCCAGCCTTACGGTAGTTGTTGTTCACATACAGCAAGAAGGGGAGAATGAAAGGGAAAAGATTTGAATGAGAAACAGTTGGGGAACCGAACGAGCGAAGGCTTGTGGGAGTAGTCAAGCGCTTGTAATAGATATATTAGAGCAATGTAAGCTTTCCTCTGCGAAAGCCAGTAAGTTATCAAGAGAAAGAGTAGAAATTATACATGCGCTAGCCCGGGGATGAGTAGCATCGCTTGCGTATAGTTTTAAGGACAAAAAAGGGGGGGGGTACACAAGAGGCGCGGGTGATAACGGGGCGAGTGACGGGTTGCTTTCCGCTTCACTCCATTCTTTGACCCAACTAACAAGCACTAGCTGGACATGGCAAATACTCACTTTCCATACTGGTCCGTCGAGTTCTTAAGAGCTAGAAGCCTTTCTTCTTTGGTCGAAATAACTTCCTCTTCTACCTCTTCTTTCTCGGGCAGCCGTGCGGCGAACTCTTTCAGCCAGGCCTGCAACCAAAACAAAAAGATGGTCAAGAAAATGATATGCATGTGCACGTTAGCAGAGTATAATGATCGTGCATGACGCGTGCTGCCCGAACTCAAAGACGCAAAAATTGCCGAAGCCTCAAAATCCCGGGCATCGCGCTGACACTACGACAGTGTATGTAGAAAATACTTCTACACGCATGGAAAAAATAGCATTCAAGGTGAGGCAGCGCTCGCGCTAGGTGCTTACCGGCTGATTTGTGTCTTGTTTCAGCTCATTGCGGGTCTTGCGAATCGCCTTGCGGTCTGTAGCATAGGGGAGTGGGGGGTGAATGTAAATGGAACGGTCAACGTGAGCGGAACCACCGAGGAGGACACATATTGCGAACCATAGATTAGACCTCTGCCAAAACCCTACATAGCATCACGCACATGCGATCTGAGCCGCATTCAGGGCCTCCGCTGGCATGGTCCCGCAACCACCCTCGGGCTTTGGAGCTCAAGTAAAGCGCGAGCAGGAGCGGCTTCTATTTGCCCTTCTGTATTCACAAGGCTTTCTCGTTTTAGCTTTTCATTTCTTCGTCAACCGACCGCCCCTTGAACCCAAGAATCCAGAACAAATGTAACCTATCGGCAATTTCGATTCACAATCGTAAATTTACGCATAAAGACAACTTCACATTTTACTTCCACATTTGACGCAGGCCCCAAGGGGCCATTCAGTAACCAAGAAAACCGCAGGTTTTCCGGTTTTTTACCCACCTTGAGTCAGCATAAGATCCGGTAAACGCTAATTGCGCTGAAGGAAAACCCAGCGGCCTCGTGGGTTTTCTTGGTTACTGGCCGGAATTAGAAGGCTAACAGGCAGAAAACCAAAGCAAAGAAGCTTGCGCTGACTGGGCTGAGTGTCCTTTTGCGCAATGCAATATTCATCTTTACTCTCATGAACCCCGTAGGATCAATTCTCGGAAGGAGGCATAGGTTTCGAGTACGTCCGTAATCTC
>Ga0307982_1001472_pt1 | contig 19194 bp, 19 predicted proteins | sample OrgLakmetagen989_FD_201847 | JGI IMG/M metagenome (GOLD analysis project Ga0307982, IMG submission 201847) | Saline water microbial communities from Organic Lake, Antarctica - #989 | ecosystem: Environmental > Aquatic > Non-marine Saline and Alkaline > Saline | place: Antarctica: Organic Lake... | reverse complement strand
ATGACCCCCCCCTTGCGCTTGTGGAGTACATGCTGGATCACCTGCCCCAACGCGCCCCCGACACTATCCATGCAGCCTATGCCGCCGAAGCCGCCCTGCGCAGCCTGCAGGCTGCCAGGAGGCAAGCCTTGAAGCGGTGGAAAGCAGCCCGAGCGGCACTCACTGCAGCACGAACAGCAGCCACAGTGGTGCAAGATGAGACGGAACACACGGAGCTGGACACCAGCGCGCACAGTGGGCGGTCAGGGCGCGGGGGGGGCACTTGGACGGGGGTGTCCCCAGAACAAGCTGCCGCCAAGCGTCGCCAAGTGGCCGAGTGGCGCGCTGCCAAAGATGCCCAGCGCCGAAGCCAGCGCACTGAGCGGCAGGCTGCGGCCGCCAAACGCGTGGCTGCACAGAAGCACGCCTCCGCGAAGGAAGCCGCTTCTCGGCGAGCCGCCATTGAGCAATTCAAAGCACAGAAACAAGCAGCTGCCGAAGCGCAGGCCCGAGCAGTGGAACTGCGGGCGGCGGAACGGGCAGCGGCATTCGCACCGCCAGGTGTGCCGGCCGCAGCCAAAGCTCGGCGCGCGATTGCGGCAGCAAAAGCCAAGGCGGAACAGAAGAAGAAGGTGCAGATAGCTGCGAGAGGGCTAGGACTGTCTGTTCAAGGCACACATGTCGGCGCAGCACCCCCTGCTGCGCCAGTCCTGGGGGAGATTTGGGCCCCCAAAGTCCCCGGGGGGGCTATGCGACGCCGCGTGGTGCCAGCCAACCCTGCGCGTCTCACAGCGCCCACAGCTGCCGCCGCTGCACGCCAGCGCCGCCCTGCCACTGCAGCTGAGCGCGCACATTTGGGGCGCACAGGGCAGCCCCTGCACTTGCAGCCTGGCGTAAGTGGGCGGCGCAGCACTGCCCTGCCGGCGTGGAGGGCCAAGGCGTGAGGGGTGTTGCGCTAGACAAGCGTGATGTGTATTCATAGTCGAGTTTGTAAAAGATTTATATTTTGGCAGCGTGCTGAGTCAAGGGGGGGGGTGGGGGCTGCTCAAGCTGACCCAAGGGATGCGGTGGAGTGCTCCAGACGGGAGATGATGTCGTCTAGCTGCGCTACGCGCTGGGCAGAAGTGACGCCACTGGGGCTGATGGATGACGCAGAGGTGGGGGGGCTGCTGCCAGCGCTCCGAAGGGATGCAGGCTTGGCAGGGGTGTATCCGGATCGGTGGGGTGACGTGGGGGGGGTCACCACGCCACTCTGCGGGGGGGGGCGGGTGGGCGACAAAGTGCGTAAATGGCCCTCCGCCGACTGCAGAATGCCAGCGATGCGGGCAGCGTCCTCGTCTGGAGCAATAGCGTCCAGGGAGGCGGCTGGCGAATGGCGAGGGTTGGCCCCAGCCGCAGAGCCCCCCTTACCCTGCGGGGAGGGGGGTAAATGTGGCTGCATACTAGGGCTGCTGCTCTGCAGAAAGGGCTTTGCTGGGGATGCGCTGCGCAGTTGCTTGGCCAGCACCGCTGAGGGGCTACCGGCCCGCGCTGGAAGGCCGGCGGCACTGCCGCCGCTTGCATCAGCCAATGGGGCAGCAGGCGCCGGGCGAGCGGGAGTTCGTGGAGTTGAGGCCCTTGCAGCATGTTGTCTATCCTTTTCTCCTTGAATTTCGTTTGCTCGTCCTTGCTGGATCAGTGTGAGATTGGCGATCTGTGACGCGTGAAGTCCGTGCCGTGACGCTCAAATGCCGCAAAACATTGTGGGCAGCACCCAAGAAATACTCACAAGCACCCGCATGCGCTGGACCAACTGATTGCTTTGTTCGGATTGATCTCTTCGCAACTGTGTTGCCGCATCAATCACCTTGATGCAATTCGCAGCCTGCTGCACTGCACTGGACGTTGCACGCAGCTGCTGCTCTGCAGCCTTCACAGCGTGTGGAGAGCTTTGCAGAGACATGGCTGTAACATGCAATGCTGCCAGTGCCCGCAGAAACACACAAAAAGCGGCAGAATGCAGATACCTTAACTATGCTCAACACCGTGGAAGCACAGTTTGCCCACAAGACTCCGGCCAGCAGTCGAGATGGCCCCTTGCCGAGACTGTCTGACTCCGGTCACCCAGCAGCCCAACCTGACCGATGAGCCAACAAAAAACAACCATGAAATTCTACCAAGAAGCGACAGCATGTAAATTCGTCTTACAGAAATTACCCCGATGGACCGCTTTGTGGCAAAGTGGCGTCTCGGCACCCACGCAGAACCTTCTTCAGTCTCAGCTCAAATCACACCTGAAGCCGCTGCTGAAAGCAATGGACCCATAAAACCACATGGTAGAAGCAGTCGAGTACGGAGAAGGCATAGAGATATCGAAACTGATGAGTCAGATTCGTCCGGCAGCGATTTAGCAGGTGGACTACCCAGGAGACCGCGCATGGCTCTGGTGCAGGCTAGCGAGCTCAACATCCTGCATATGCCCACCTCCAAGAGAAGAATTAATGGTAATCAGGCATCATTAGATGATAGCTTAAGCAGCTCCAGTGGCAGTGACAGCAGGGAGCCGCCCAGTCGAGGCACCCTGCATCATTTGCTCGTGCCGGTAACGGCAGAGCTGGCCCCTCGCCAGGCCGCCCCAAAGAAAAGACAGCCTGCACAGGGGCCATTGCATCTACTTACAGCCCTTCACGCTGCATGTATTGGTGCTCACCGGTACCGCAGCCGAGCAGCCCAACAGGCGGCCTTCCGGCGCACGCTTCCCAGCAAGCTCACCGCGGCGCCGACCCCCCTGCCCCTGCCCCCACACCCCCAACAGCTGGCAGGCTCTTTCTTCACTCCAGCACAACTACTACAAGCTGACACGGGTTTTGCCTGGAGCCCCCCCCCCTGCACCCCCCCCGTGTTGGCCCTTGCTTGCGGCAGCAGCCTCTCCCTGCTGAGCCAGGGGCCCCATTGGCGAGCAGACACCCCAGCACCCATGCTCACGGAGTGCTGCATGGACATGGCCAGCAGCATCCATGCCCTGACGTGGATTCAGGCGGTGCCAGGCCCGAAGCGGCGCAGAGGGGGGGGGCTGCCGACACTGCTGGTGTCGCTGCACAGCACCAGTGTGCAGATCACACAACTGTCGGAGGTCCCAGGGCCTAATGGACGCATGTGGCGCCAGAAGCCAGTGGCTGTGGGTGTGCTGCGTGTGTCTGACGCTGGTCTGAAGGGGCCCACGCGGCACCTGGCTGCCGAGGTGCAGCCCCAGGGGTACCTGCTGCTGGTCGCATGCGACGCGAAGGGGGCTATGGCAGCATGGGCTGGGGCTCTGCCGCACCCCCCCGCGGCAGCTGGCGCCAACACCCCCCCAGCGCAAGTGCAGTGGAAACTCAAGTGGAAGCTGCATGCCCCCTCAGCAGAGAAGAAGGGGCCCCTCCACAAGTGGGCAGCCTCCCCATACGCCAGCGCAGCACAGCCCCCCTCCAGCACGTTCAACTCCACAGCAGCATCTTCGGCCGCCAAACCGGCCAAGCAGCGCCCAGCGCCAGCCAAGCGGCGATTCGGCCTCCAAGCTGCAATGGATGCCAAGGGGAGCACGGAACTCAAAGCATCCGGCCCTGCCCGCCCTGCACGGCCTCAAAGCGCCACACCCTCCACCGTGTCCGTACCTCGCACGTATACGCAACTGCATACAGCAAGTCGCTATGCGACCTCTGCAACGTCGCTTTTGGCCAAGCGCCAGAGCGCGCTTGCACTCAAGGCCAGCCTGGCCAAACGCGCCCAGCGCCGCCCAGCTGGTGGCCATGGGCGGAGGCGCCTAGTGCTGCACTCATCCATCCCGCTGGGGAGACATCAGCAAACAGTAGACTATGACAGCCGGTCACAGACCCAGGCGCCAGCTGCACGTTCACCCTCCCCGGCGGTGCCAGCTACCCCCCGGCGCCACCGGCCACCAGCACCAGCACCAGCACCAGCACCAGCACCAGCACCTGCGCAGAAGGAATCAGCACATATGCCCAAGATCATCCAAACAGGGCAAGCACCCAGCAGTGATTCCGTAAGTGGTGACTCAGGTTCAGAGGGGGGAGGTGGTGGTTCCTCAGACCCCCCCCCTCCCCCCCCTTCGGATGCTGCGGTGCTACGAAGAGCGCTGCAAGCTGCCATTGACCAGCAGGCTGCACTGCATGTGCAGTACAGGAAAACACGCCCTGCATCCGTACACCCCACCCCCCTGTCGGTGCATCTGAAGGGGGGGCTGCTGACAGTGGCGCTGGGCAACGGAAGCCTCATGTGCCTGCAGGCCACACGGGCCAGTATTGCAGTGTTTGGCAGCGTGCCGTCGCCACATGTGCTGCACCACTTGTGTGTGCATGACCTCTTTGCAGCACCTGGCATGGTGGCCGCACACAGGACGCACACGGGGATGTTGAAGCCGCACTGCCCCGCAGGCGTGAGCCAGTGCCTGCGGTCGGGGGACGCCATGTCCCAAGCCAGCAACGCCTTCTACCCAGGCAGCTGGGTAACACCCAGTGGACCAAACACGCTCATGTCTGTCCAAACCTGTTCCGACGGGCGCATGCTGTGTGTTCTGCGTGACGGTGCAATGGTGGTGGTCAGCGCTGACTGGTGCCGCCTCCTGGCAGTCAACCTGGCCTGCCTTGCCAGCCGCTACCCGGTGCAAATGTGGAACCTGGCGCGAGATGCTGCTGCTCGTGTGCAGCGGGGTGAGCCACTTCGGGCGGGGGATGCATCCATCATCTCCGCACCAACGCCGAACACACCTGCCCATCCCCCGCCGGCGCCAGCGGGGGGGGTGGCCGCCTCAGGAGTACTGCCACCAGTGCTACATGGATGTGGGCTTGTGCATGAGCCTGTGCACTGTCGTATATTCGAGACGGGGGGTTCGATGACGGCTGCACTCCAGTTGTCGGAGGGAGGTGCAGGGGGGTTGAAGAGTTGCACGAGCTTCGTTCACTTCCACGGGCTTGCCCAAGGCACTGTATGTGGCCACACCCTTGTTCTTTCCGCTGTCACGGGTGAAAGTGTTCTGGGTGGTACCACCTCCCGCGGCTTGCGCGACGCACTGTCCCATTTGGAGCGGCAGCAGCTGCTCAGCAACTGGCTGCGGCCTGGCGCGAGCGAAGAAAGTGTTCATGAATTACAGGGCAACTCCATGGAGAGCACATTACTCCTGCCAGTGGCAAGCACACTGCTGGCCCCTTGTCCCCTGCCAGTGCCGACACGAGGGGGGGGAGGGGGGGATTCAAGCGATGCCAGCCGACCCAGCGTTCATGCTGTATTTGTGAGCACCGCCCGTGCACTGCATACAGGGGTTTCAGCTGGATCTGTGCGCTACCGCCAAGTGGGTGCCTTGCTGTGGTGCATGCCTGCGGCCGCTGGTGGGGCCCCCTTGGCTGTTCCAAACCAGCCTCCTCCCGAACTGCTTTTATAAGGGGGGCATCCAAACCAGCCTCCCCCCGAACTGCTTTTATAAGGGGGGCATCCACAGGCATGGTAAGTGTATGATGTAGCTCTTATAAACCCATCTCTCTCATTATTTTGTCCACCTCTGCGTCGTCAGACCCCCCTGCACCCCCCCCCGCGGCCACTGCCACGCGCTGAGTTGAACTGGTTGAGGCAGCAGCAGCCGGCGCTGCCACCCCCGCACCGATGGGCGCACTGCCCACCCCCGCAAGTTGTGCCGTGCGTTCCACGCCCACCTCCCCCAGCACCTGGGCAATGACGTCCTCCTCGGCCTCCTCGTCGTCCTCAAATGCGTCCGCCAACGCGTCATCCATCATCTCCTGCGTCATGCCCATGCGCTCGTTGGCCATGGCGAAGTTGCGGGCCACCCCCACCATGTTGCTGCGCTGCAAGTGCTCGTTTTGCTGCTTCAGCGCCCCCGTGGCCTTGCTCATGGCTGCCGACATGCTGCTGGTGGCAGCCATGCTGGTCATCTGCATTTCCATGGACCCCATGTTCGCAGTGAAGCCAAGTAACTTGGCGTCTTGGCTGCGTAATTGGACTAGCTGCTTTGCGAGGGTGCGCACAACTGCGTCGTTTCCCTGTCTGGCGGCCTTTTTGATCTCCAGCTCCACGCGCTTCTGCTCACGCTGTAGTCCAATTCGCTGACGCTCCACATCGCGCTTGCCGCTTCGGATTTCCTTCTTGCCATCACGCGCCAATTCTGTAATAAAAGTTTCTGTTATCATGAAGCTCTGCCACGGGCTTCAATAGCGGCTGCCAACAGGAGACAGGCAGCTGTCCAGAGTACCAAGAAGAGTCGCGGAAACATCCCCAATTTTTCGGAAAGCAAATTATACGTACCCTTGGCCGTTTTAGGCTTCTCAGATGAACCGAAAGAGAAAAATCCCGACATTTCTGATAACGATGGGGTGTGATTGAGTTGGAATCAACTGGGACTACGCCAGGCACTATGGCTCAGCAAGGATGCCGCAGCTGGTGCTGTGGATTAAAGGGCTAGCAGCGAGCAACGAGGTCCTTGTTATTCCGGGCTATTTATCAGAGCCAGTGTAATTTCATGTGCGATTTGGTATGATATGCACGAAGAAAGTTTCTTGGTTACCCAAGTGGCGCTTGTATGCTCCAAAGTCATGGCCAGCGCTGTGGTTGTGAAGGGGGGTACAGTGCCCGAAATTTTGGGCACGCGCAAGAGGCCCCACGCCAGACAGCCAGAACAAAAGGCAGATCAAATCAGCTGATGGATATGACTCCGACTGAACGCTGCTGAATGGGTGTTTATGTGCAGAGGACTGTAGAGTTTCGCTGGCGTTTCAAACATGGACAGCGCAGGAGCTGCTGAGAAGGGCAGCCAGGCAAAGAAGTCCATTCCCCTCACACTGCGCTGTCACGTATGTGGAGAAACTGGTCATAAAGCAGGTTTTCGTGGAACAGTCTACGTTGACTGTCCAAATAAGCCGTGCTACCTGTGGTAGGTTATCGTCATGCAATCCCATGCCAATGCTCCGCGTCACGGTATAGCACTGAAAGAATCAACATGAACTTGCAGCAAAAGAGAAGGACACACAACCATGTCTTGCCCATATCGTGTAAAGCCAGGGGACTTCAAAAAGCAGCACAACCTTGACGGGGTGGGACTTTTGCGCAAGCTACAGTGGCGGTGCGACGGCCGCGGTGCAGCCGACAGCACGCCACGTCAGCGTATGCTACGCTCCCTGCAACGCCCCTTCAGTCAGGTGCAGTCCTACTGGCACCAACCAACCCAGTGGAAAGTATCCGCGGCTCTCCTCAAGGTGCACTCTAGACGTGTTTCTGTGATCAACTTTCACCCCCACAAACCGTACGTAGCCCCCCTGGAACTCCCTTGCCCTCTCCTCCACAGCACTATTTGCGCAGAGGGGTCATCGTGTCTGGAGACAAGTATGGTGAAATGTGCGTATGGCGCTACGACACACAGGCCCGGCACGTGTGGTCCCCTCACGAGTACCTAGTCACCAGCATGACTTGGGGGGGGGTCCCCGGAGACAACACCGTGTACACAGGCAGCGCCGACGGCCTGGTGAAGAGTGTGGACCTGGACACACACGACAGTACCCCTCTGCTCATGCTGAATCCCCTGGGATGGCAGGGTAAGCCCAAGGAATGGCGCATGGTGTATGCCCTGGGAGGGGGCGACGGCTGTCTGTGGGCAGGGGATGATGTGGGCAATGTGCATGTTCTGGACCCCAGGGGGGGTGCAGGGGGGATACATGGTCGCACCGTGCACCAGTTCAATGCCCATGGAAAAGGCAACAAAGTACAGTTTGTGCAGTGCAACCCGCGGGCCCCCTGGCTAGTGGCTACGTGCGGCAACGACAAGGCAGCTCGCATATGGGACGCGCGCATGCTGCGGGCTCCCCAGCGAGCGCAGGCAAGTTGGCCTTCCGCAGATGGGGAGATTTGGTCAGGCCACGCCGGCAGTGCCTCGGGTGCGGCAGATGCCAGCAGCGCAGTGGTAACCCTGCTGCATCCCCGGGCAGTGAATTCGGCTGTGTGGAGCCCCTGTACCGGACGCAAGCTCATGACCACATGCCTAGACAACAGGATACGCATCTGGGACAACCCACTTGTGCTCCATGGGGTGCAAGCAGCCCCCCCTGTACACCCTTCCGAGGGGGCCCCCTCAAACACCGCCAACGAGGCTGGTGCTGCCGACTCGGATGATGAAGACTTTGAGAATAGCGCAGTTCAACAGCGCCCAGTGGCGCCACCTGCAGCCCCGCCTGCTTCTGGAGCTGACCTGGAGCTAGGCGATGCATTCCCCCCGCCAAGCGCCACCCTCATCCACAGCCACGACTTCGGGCGGTACCTGTCCCCCTTCCGGGCACAGTGGGATCCAAAGGACACTGCGGAGCGCTTGGTGGTGTGTGGGCGGTACATCTCCGAGGACTTCAATGGCGTGAAGCTGCACCCCATAGACCTGCTGGACGCCGCTCGGGGGGGTGCAGGGGGGCCCTCATCCACAGTGGTCACCCAGCTGGTTGACCCACTAGTGCCCACCATCTGCCCAGTGAACGCTGTTTCCCCCCACGAGCACGCTGTGGCCACAGGCAGCTCCATGTCCATGTTTGTGTGGAAGCCGGTGCCCGGCCACCTGCTGCCCCCCAAGCGCAAGCACGGCGATGGGCCCCCTGTTGCAGGCAGCGGGGCATCAGCGCAGCCCGATGACGTAGACTCACATGGGTCTGGCCACACTCCGTGGTGGGAGCTGCCGGAGTACACTCTGGCCTTGGAAGCACTGGAAGCAAAGGGGGGCAAGGGGGGTAAAAAGGGGGGAGGCAAAAAGGCTGGCAAAAAGGCTGGCACTAAGCGCTCTCGGCAGGGGGGTGATGTTGCACGCAGCTTCACTGCAGCAGCAGCGGCAGCAGCAGGTGTGCCGGCCAGTGCCAGTGTGCCTGCCCACCCCCTCGCCCCCGCGGCGGCCTCCCTGGATGTGCTGGTGTGCTCCGGCCGGGAGGGCGATGTGCAACCCTACAACATTGTTTCCGCGTTGAATAAGAACAAAAAGGCGGCAGCTGCCAAGGCCCGTGCCGCCAAACGGGACACGGCGGAGGCCAAGGCTGTCAAGGCCAAGGCAGCACAGGACGCCAGCGACCGTGCTGATGCGCTGTTTCAGGCCAGGGTGAAAAGCACATTCGCAGGCCTGCCTGGAGGTGGGGGTTCCACTGAGGCTAGTGAGGAAACCACAACGGTCCCGCCTGGGGCACACGGCTCCAGTCCTACCCCTGTCCTTACGGGCAGCTCCGGGCAGTCCCCCGTTGTGGATCTGACATCCCCAGACGCCTCGCCTGGTGGGCACACGCCTGCGCCTGCCAGCCCAGCCCCCCAGAGGTGCAGGAGGGGGCGTGCTGCTGCCTCGCCGCTACAGAAGGTCAGTCCGTATTTCAGCACCCCCCCCTCTGCAGCCCCCCCTGGGGGGAGCCAGGAGACCGGTGCACTCGCCCCTCAGCCCACCAACCGAACCACCCCCAAGAAGCAGAAATCCGCGCACGCTACTGGTGCCAGCCGTCGCAAGTCTACTGGCCGTGGTGCCGCTGCGGCCAGTGCCGCGGTGGCGACAGAGGCCGCCTCCCCCCTTGAGGCCTTTGCGTACAGCGGGCCCAGTGGCTCCTTGCGATCAGCGCGGCGGCTGGATGCAAGCACCCTGCAGCAAATGCAGCAGGCTCAACACACAGGAAGTGCGCCCCCTGCATCAGTCGTGCAGTCCTCCGCTGGCACACAGGGCCCTGACTTGCCTGCGTGTGACTCAAGTGACGACTCTGACTTCGTTGATGCGTTGCCGGCAGCGCTGCTGGTGGCCAAGGCAAGCCCGGCAGGGCGCCGCTGATACAGCGCTGTGCACACTACAAGTCAAATGTAATTCAGCAAACAAAACACAGTCAGGGGGGGGGGGTCGACACCCCCCTCGACTTCCCCTCTGCTCATGCGGCCTTGCGTCCAGTGCGCCTGAACTGGATGTGTTCGGCGCGCTGCCACCCGTGGGTTGCGACAGCGCGCGTCAATAGCAAGGAGGTACGAGCAGCGGCTCGCCCAGTGCGCTGCATCTGCACTGGGCAGCCAACGTATCGGCGCCTCAAACGAGAGCTGCTGCTGGGTGCCAAGTGGCACGTCCAGCAACCTTAGGCCCGTGCAGACAAGCACTTGATGCTTAGCACGGGCTGTAAAAACAAGACATCAAGCGTGGATACATAGCGCTGCGGCAGTGTGCACACTTACCCCCTTCCTCATGCCCTGGGTGGCGGCTTGGGCAAATCCCGCAGGCCTGTCACCCGGGGCCCACCGCTGCCTCCGCCGCCATTGCCGCCCGAGCGCCCACCACTGCCACGGGAGCCAGAGGTGGAAGATGAGCTTGTGGAAGATGTGTTGCACATGAATTTCCAAACCAGAAAGATCACCGCACCAAGCACAAAGCCACGCCAGCCCAGAGCCAAACCCCCAACCAAACACAATGCAGTGGCTGCCATCCAGTCTTGCTTGGACATGCTTGAGGTGGTTGACACTGATTCCGATGATGATTGTCTTGTAGAACCTGACAGAGATGGTGCAGCTGCACCATCATCAACAACCTTGCCGTCGACAATGCGCACCATGACGTTTCAAGATATTGCTTGTCAAGCTGAGCAGCGCTAGTGCGGACTGAAGCTGCACCAACACAACGCGCAGCTCACACGGGAGTGCAAACAGCAAAATGAGAAACAGGCACGTGTAATATATTCTCAGTGACCTCAATCTGAGCAAGAGCTCTACGCACGCCACCTCTTGACCCTGCCGACCCTGCCCAGAAGGGGGTAGCAGTAGTAGCTATGCAGCTGGGATATAGAAGAGGTGCTGACACTCGGCCAAATTTCGTGCAGAGAAACGAGGGCTGTTAACATTGTGTTTCTCTGCAGGACGCTCTTTGTAGAAATAACAGTGAATTGAAGCAGCATGGGCAAGGCGTGCGGGTTTACTTGGCGCTTGCTTGGGCCGCCACCGCAGCCGTCTTGGCCTCGATCTCAGCTGCATCGCCCAGGTAGTAGTGTTTGATGGGCTTCAGCTCACCATCCAGCTCATACACCAGTGGCACCCCCGTGGGGATGTTTAGCCCTGTGATGTCCTCCTCTGACACGCCGTCCAGGTGCTTTACCAGGGCACGCAGGGAGTTCCCGTGGGCAGCGATGACAATGTCCTTGCCGCTCTTGATGGCAGGCACCAGGTCACTCTCCCAGAATGGCAGCACGCGCTCCAGTGTGAGCTTCAGAGACTCCGCTGCAGGCAGCTGCTTGGGGGTGAGGTGGGCGTACTTCTCGTCGTGCTTGGGGTGGCGGGGGTCGGACTCCTCCAGCGAGGGGGGGGGCACATCGTAGCTGCGGCGCCAGATCTTCACTTGGTCTGCACCGTGTTTCTCTGCAGTCTCCGCTTTGTTCAAGCCCGTCAGCGCGCCGTAGTGCCGCTCGTTCAGGCGCCAGCTGCGGTGCACCGGGATCCAACACTCGTCCATCTCCTCAAGCACATGCCTGCACACACGCAAAAATATACGCATGTACCAAGCATGTTTCCAGCCCAAGACCAGTGCGGGCTGGCGGCTTGCAGGCACGGGGCGGGGCTTCTTGACCAAGGCAACACATCAGCAGCTACTCACCAGAGCGTCACAATGGCCCGTTTGAGCACAGAGACGTATGCCACATCGAACTTGAAGCCAGCCTCCTTGAGTAGTTGCCCAGCACCCTTGGCCTCTTCGTGTCCCTTCTCAGACAATGCGGCATCTGCATCGGGGCGTGTTGGTCAACGCGGAGCAGCGCAATTTCCGCTTTCAACACGCTGCAAAGCACCAGCGACGGCAGCAACGCACCGTGCCACCCACAGAACTTGTTCAGCTTGTTCCAATCGCTTTCGCCGTGTCTCAAAAGTACAATTCGGTACTTGCAGTCTGTTGATGCCATGTTTGCAAGAGATGTCGTGTGCAGAGCGAATTGCTTGCCGCGATGCCAACAAGCGGCAGGTAACGAAAACGCACAGCTGACGAGGTCTTGCCCGGCAAAAAATGAATTATAGATCATGCTTGTGTGCACCTGGTCAGCAAGCTCCTTTAGTGCGAGAGCCCCCCATTAGTAGCCCACGAGGGGTCCATCCTCGTGCGTAGCCTGTCAACTACTCATGAGCGAGCCTTTCATACCGCTGGCTCAATGTTGCCTGCAATGACTTGCATTGGCGCGACAGAATACATTACAATGCACATTTCACTGTGCTTTGGCATAAATTCCACTTTCTATTGGCATGAGGGAGCAGCATGGTTGGTTGGGGTCTCCCAATTGCGCCCTTGCATCCCAACAGGTATACCTTGGCAGTCAAGAGACCAGCAGCAGGAATGCCTCATTGAAAATATCGAGATGCGTATCTTTGGGGCTGGTCACTCAGCGTGGCGTTTGGCGGGAAGTGCTGGGACCCCCGAGTCCCCAGCGCAGCAGGGCGCGACCGCCAACTTCCGCATACGCCGCCAACCGTGAATCTGGGCCCCGGCCAAGCCAAGCGCTCCAGCAGCACCTGAGTACAGGTGCCACTCGTGCGGGATGATGCTTCCAGTTCCCAGCATGCAGGGCAGGTGGGTGGCAGCAATTAGCAGAAGGCCCCCAGCGCCCGAGGTAGTGGCCGGCCACTCGCCGTGCACCTGGTGGAGCTTGTATAGGGAGCGTGCGCCAAATGGCAGCGCGATGCCCAGAGACAACCATATGAAGCCAGAGTCTAGTACAGCCGTAACGGCTGGCGGCGCTGCGTCACGCAGCATTGGCAGGGCCGACAAGGCGATGGGTAGCAAGGCACAGCGTGCAAAGCACATGACCGAGGCAACAGTGGATGTCCAATCAATTTTGATGTGCTGAGATGGGCGTGATGGTGTCGACAGGCTGTTTCCAAAGCGACCAGCGAGGAGGCTGCCTCGAATATCAAATGCGATCTGGACTAAATAAATGATGCGTTTACGTTAGTTTACAATGATGCGATCTGAGCAGCTTCATTTATTTAGTCCAGATTCGTAAGAGGCAAAGAATCAGCCTGCCCGCCAGATGAATTGCCTGGAGTGTGCAACACTACAAATGGAGCTCAGGCTCAGCACGGACAGGCCGAAAACCTGTGAAAAGTGTGCCTCCTGCTATTCTCAGCAGATACTTGGCAGGCTTCGCTTTGATTGGACAATCTTGTGGAGTCAGGACTGAGGCCCTTGGACAGCAGTGTGCCATTCAATTGGCACACTCTCAAGTCGCCCCTGATTGGCACCTTCGACTCTGAACAGATCAAAGCGGTGACAAGTGGGTGCATGTGCGTGCCGAACACGGGCTCCAAGTCAAGCCTGGTGCTCGTCTAGCTTCCGGCCCATCCAGCCCATCCACGACGCAGCCCTGCACAGCAAACAGCGAGTGTGGCAGCCATAACTGAGCCATAGGCGGTGTCTTTGGCCACGGGCGCATTCGAAGCTGCTCAGGCCAGCGCACACCCCGTGGGACGCCAGCTTGCGCTTGGCCTCCACGGGGCGCCGTAGCCTGGGCTCTGCTGTAGGCATGCTATGCCTGACACGATCATGGGAGGGGGCGTGCCAGGGGGCAGCAAGCCACATAGCTGCGAGCACAGGGGGCGCACGTACCTTTCACCAGCTGCAGATTGTGCCTCAATGGGGGGTGCTGGTGGACCGTGCTGCTGAAAAGCTGCTAAACACAGAAGAGCCCTCAAAATCGTCCATATTGCACACCTGCACATGGACATTTGTTCCCGTGCTCGCGGAATCTTCAACTTGAAGTTGGCTGCGGGCTTTGTGGTACAGGGCTGTGAGCAGCTGCAGCTGCATGCCCGTGGCACCGCACGCCCGACGCAGCGCCCGCACGTCCTCAGCACCAGCAGCTGCAGGCTCCAGCCACACATGGTCTGCCGTCGCCCCAGGGGGTGCCTCGTGCAGTGGCTCGTCCTCGGGGGCAGGCACGCCATGCAGCGAAGGCGTGTCCCTCAGCAGGGCGCACAGTGTGGCCCACGCGGCAGCCAAGCGGGGCGCCACACCCCCCACGAGAATATTTCGCAGCTCCCGCAAGTTCGCCATGGCCTCCTGCAGAGCCTGTCCGCAGTGAGTGGCGGGTGCCTGCGCCTCGCTCAACAGGCTGTGGAAGCGATGCTCCCCCATCAAATCCCGCTCAAAGTCTGTGCAGACAAACGATTCAGCTGCAGGACACGGCTGTGGAGGCGCATGCAGCATGCTGTGTGGACCTGGTGTGTGCTGTGCAGGCACTCTGCCCACGCTGCCGGCCCACTGTGTGTCGCTAGCAGCAGGCTCCGCGCTTGTAGATTGCACCTGCGAGCTGCAAAAAGCATGCACGGCTTGAACACGCGGAGCTACACGTAGGATTGACAGTAGCTGCGTAGTGATGATCATGAGGGTGCCTCACATCGCAGTCAGCTGCTGCAGAGCTGACAGGGCGGACGCTGGCCACAAATGGAGGGGGGCGGGCGGCACCGCTGCACTGCCACGTCCAATCCCCAAGATGGTGGCGTCTTCAGCAGACACTGCTGCGTGGTTGAATGCGTGGCGCTGTGCGCGGTGCAGTGCAGCGGCGCCAATGGCCTGCACCTGTGCTGCGGCGGCACCCTGGACCGAGTCACAGGTACTGCGGCGCTCAACAAAATAGTGCGCCAAAGATTTCTTCCTGGCTTGCGTTGCACAAACAGCTGCACGGATGTTCGCCAGTTCAAAGTGTTCATTCAGCATAGCCCTGCTGCTTGCGTCGCATGAGTGCGGCCAAGCGTGCCCTCAGCTGCCCAAGGCGTGCATGAAGCTCATTTCGCGCAGAATTTGCAGGGTCATAAAGTATGAGTAGCCAATGTTTGCGGGCGGATGTATGTCACGTACGGGTGGCGGCGTTGGCTTGAACAGTTTGCTGGTACTGAGCATGGATTGCCTCGATTTGTTTTGTGAGGCTCAAAAGCCTTCGCAGGAGTTGGCCGCGCTTTGCTACCAGCACTTGTGGAGCGCCACCAGATGGGCGAACAATTTTGAGTAACATGGACCCAGTTGCTCCACGAATAATGCCCAGGGCCTCGTCATAAGTCAGCTTGGGCAAGCTCCGGCCTGCATGTGTTTCGCAAGGGTTTCTAGGAAATATGAGCAAGTGACTGAAGCCATGACAGCAGCTTACCGTTTACGCCAGCAATAAAGTCACCCACCTCCAGATGTTTAACTGGAGAGTTAACTGGAGAGGACATGGAAAAATGCAAATTTGGCTTTTTGCTGCGAACAACCAGCGCGAATGCCCGACAAAGACCACCGGCAAAATATGGCGGACGCACCCCAGCGCCCGTCCACCGGCTGGGCAAATTCAACAGTGTCGGCTACAACTGCAGCCAAATCAACTCGTAAGCTCACCATTATGAGTAGAACCAGCCGATTCAATGCGCAGGGCCCGATAAGCTCGCACTTTGAAAGCACAGCACCCAGAGATTTGTTTGCAAAAATCGACTTCCAAATATGAACACGAGAGGTGACGCGAAAAAGCCCTGGGCATGGTCACGAGAGAGGAATAGCCCACTTGCGTTTTTTCCCAGCAGGTCAGTCCTGCTGTAAAAGAAAATGGAGGTGATGCTTCCGACCGCGCCGCTCCCAAGAAGTGTCGCGGACAAGCTACGCCCCCCTGAACTGCACTGTGTGCGCATGCCCACGTGGCGATAATTCGGTATGGTGGCTACAATCTGGTCACACCAGCTTCGACCTGATGCCTGCAGTGCAACTGCTGCTGCAGGTCACTACGGCTTGTTTTATCAAAACCAAATCGTGCGCACCGCAGGAGCAAAATGGCAGCTGCTGACCGAAGGGATGAAGTTTTGATTACACACAAATCGTGCTATTCCCTGATATGCTCGAAAAAACACTCGTAAGTGCTTTTGCGAACTCATTGGTACATTGAAGGTGTTCAATGCTACTGATGTTTCATCGCACTTCGCGGCGCTCAGCCAACCAGTGCACAGCTCTACAGAGGAGTGGAGGTACTTCCAAAAAGTCCTACTGAGTGCGCCACTGTCCCAAAAAGCGTTTGTTGCCACAACGCTACTCCATATTTCATTACTGCTTATTGAGCGAGTCTACTCGACGATATATGCCTATGCGGCATATGCTGGCAAGGACGCCACTGATGTTCAGCTGGATGAAGTGTGGATGCTGACGATGATGTTTGCAACTGCAGTGTTCATGGCTTGGTTTGGCATTGAATCCATCGTGAAAGCGAATGCTTTTGAAATCGGGGCATATGTCGGCACTTCAGCTTTTCTCATGATCCGCCAACTGAGCGACTACGTCTGTTACTTGGACAATTCTTCAACAAGCAGCGAAACTTTGAACTGTGGGTCCCCAGGTCTCAGCATTGCGGTAGTGCATATCTTGTTCGCCACTACGACTCTGCTCAATGTGGTTGAGCTGGGCCTGTGTGTCATTATGGTGCCTGACCTGCGCTGGACCAAGTACAAAGCAATTGGCAGCGACAACACAGTGCGAGGCTTGTACAAGCGCTACGAACTGTTCTCCAGCGTGCGCAAAATGGACCTGCAGTTCTCCGTGCTGCTTGTCATCTCGGGGCTGGTCTTCTTTTCCCACAAAACGCAGGACCAGGAAACGGGGCTGGCGCCCACTGCGCTGCTTGCTGTAACGGAGCTAGTGTGGGATCGAGTGGGGGTGCATGCCATCAAGAAAGGCGATGAGTGGGCAGTGTACATGTTCTGGGCTCTATCCCTTATCCTGCCCATGTACGTGTCATCTGTGGCATTCGTGTCCTTTGACAATGACAACGCATACTTCGATGAGCTCAGACGCGGCCAGGATGGCTCGGAGCGCCCAGACCGGCTGACCAAAGTTGCAGTCCTCGCAATTGCGTGTGTTCTCAACAGGATCTCCACTGTAGTGGTATCGCTTCTGCTATACCAAGACTTTGGCAGTGACAAGTACAAGGCCCTGCAGCGTCTGTTCAGCTTGGGCTTCAAAAAGTACGGTGTTCAGCGACTGGGTGGGGAAGCCAGTGGTGGCGGCACCGAGCTCACATCTCGAAGTCGGGCTGCACCTGGGGTGCACACGAACGTTGTGAATCCGCTGGACGAAGTCTTGTCTGTGCACAGCACGGCTCACCCAGTGAGCAAAACAGCGCAGGAGCGCCTGGCAGCCATGTATGCAGTGCAGCAGGAGACAGCTGATGAGGGCTCCTTCCAGCCTCGGAGCAGCTTTGTGGTAAGCACCGCAAGCACTAAACAGTCCAGAGCGCCAAGTGTGCGGGCTTCGTCGCGTGACAGCCTGGACTCGCGACGCCAATCAGTATCGTTTGACCTGTGCAATGAAGGGTCTACTTCACAAGGGGGGCCAGAACCACCGGCTACAGCACATGGCGCAACTGAAGGTGCAGGGGGCTGTGCAGCTTCAGGTGCAGACGGGAGCGGAAACTGCACGACAGCTGATGCACATGCAGCACGCAGAGCATTTTTGGACAAAGTCAGAGAAAAGCTGCCAAACTGCTGAATTACATCGTAGCCCCAGCAGTGAGATTAAACTGCCCGTCGTTTACCTGCCCAGATGAAGGTGTGTAGCAACTTTCAAGTGCTCTGTGTACGCAACGGCACACACCTGGGCCTGGGCATTTCACGGCGTGCACAGCTGCGAATCAGCTCTTCTGTCGGGCACATGAAAATAGGACATGAAGGCATGCTCGCAAGAGACATGGTAATGGCAGTCTTTCTTGAAGTGCTTGACTGGCCAAGCTCAGACTACACAGACCAGACCAGACCCCAGCGGTCGGAGAAAGAGAACCTGGCAGGAGGGCATTCAACACTAGGTGGCACGTGACCCACCTGGGCAGTGCTATGGCCAATACAAAAATGTGCTGTAAGCATGACTGGTCCACAGACTGGCGAAGGAATTCGCGATGGCTGGTGGGTGTGTACAACCCTCCAGAAACGACCAATCCCATTCGATTATTCTGCCCCGTCCCGTTTCACATCTCAACACCCGATTTTTGTCCCAAAACCATCCGTCCCAATTTGCAGTTCATTTTATCATTCAAAGAAAAAGCACAAAAATAATTTCTGCGATGGTGTGAAGCAACTGCGTCATGACACTTCTGAATTTGAGCTCAGCATAGCTGAGCCCGCCCCGGCTGCGCAGCAGGCAGGCCGGGAGCCGCAAGTACCAAGCCAAGCAGGGGCAGGCAGGTTAGCGCGGTGGTCTGCAGGCTGGATAATTTTCGTGTCCAGACGAGATACTCTGTAGCCACTTTGAGTTTTTTTTGCGTGCAGTCGGGCCGATTTGTTGCTTATTTTTGTGAATTGCAGCTGCTTCGTTCTCTCGCGCATCTCGCAGCTCACTTGTACCGGTCTGTTAGTTTTGGGGGCTCCGCTCCTCCCCCTCCCCCACATGGCTCACAAAGCAAACATGTTCGCACATCCTTGCCTGCGTTGCAGTAAACCTCAGTCAATGGGTACTGCGGCTCGTTGGGCTCTGTCCTGAGCTACTGCAAGTCTTGACACCGTAGCTTGCCGGTTTGTTGGGTTTCCACACACGGTATACTATACTTTGCGGTACTGCATCGGACCGGCCCGCTGCCTCCTGCCGCCCTGATTGTGATTCTACCAAACAAACCCAATCCCAACCCCAATACCTTGCCTGGAAATCGTGTGTTGGGTCTCTTTTCTCCATTAGCATAGCCATATCGAGCTTGAGGCTGTGTTGCGGTAGCTGCAGTTTGTTTGAGCAAAGCGAGAGCAGCGCGAGCCAAACCAAAAAAGCATCCCACTGAGCTCAGCAACACTGCCCTACGCTTGCGCAACTCAAAAAGTCAGCATAACTTAGCATGGCGGCCAGTTCAATGGCTAATTCAACTGTCTCCCTGGGAGCTGAGGGTACGTTGTGCGGTTTGAAATTTGCAGCACGTAATTTTCAAGCACACGGCAATGACCAGCAGCCTGCTGCTCAGTATTTGGTTTTCATGAATCAGCTGATCATCATCACTCAAAACACTTTACAGCCAGCCAGCATTCAAAGCATTGCGCATTCACTGTCCATGAAGATCAACTTCTTCTGTCTCTCGTTGAAAATTTTCCACCGAAGAGCACGAGCAAAGCGTGGGCGCGCATTTCATCGCTGCTGCCGGGACGAAGCGGCAAACAATGCAGAGACCGGTGAGTGTTCGTTTTCACGTTGCGTTCAATGCAATGTTGAACCCGTATTCTGCAGATGGGTCAACC
>Ga0307982_1001471_pt1 | contig 19195 bp, 19 predicted proteins | sample OrgLakmetagen989_FD_201847 | JGI IMG/M metagenome (GOLD analysis project Ga0307982, IMG submission 201847) | Saline water microbial communities from Organic Lake, Antarctica - #989 | ecosystem: Environmental > Aquatic > Non-marine Saline and Alkaline > Saline | place: Antarctica: Organic Lake... | reverse complement strand
TAGAGATTGCTCAAATGGCGCTCCAGCAGGCTACACCTGGTGAGGGCAACTCTCTCACCAAGCTCATTGAAGACATTCAAGCAATTTGGACCGATCTTGGCACCTCGGAGGACGATCGTCGCGGCATCTTGGCTGAGATCCGTGAGTCGACGGGGAAGAGCGCGAATGCGATCCTCGCCAAAAGCTCGCAAGAACAAGAGGAGCTGAAGGGCCGTATCGTTGATCTCGAGGGTGAGCTCATCTTGGTTGCACGAGTGATCGGCGTGGAGGCTTCTACTATCATGCCCGAGTCCCAGGGCAGCCGACAAGAGTATTTTTCTTGCTTGGTTGAAGCACGAGCGAAAGTGGAGGATGAGGTTAGCGTGTTGAGTGAACGGACAACAGCTGTGCATCGCAAGGCAAGCTCATTCATGGCCATGCTCAGCGCGTACGAGGAGCCAAACAGTTACCCGAAACTTAAGCAGCTGCTCCAATTGAATCCAGCCTCCATTTTCACCTCTGGGCTCGGTGACTGCGACGGCACCCTGCCGGAGCTCCTCGAAGGTTGGGAAGCATCTGCGCGGTCGCTGGCGGTGCGCATTGGGGAGGTGCAAGCCGACCAGCAAGCCACTGTCACTGCTGCGCGGTCGCAGCTTGCAGCACTGGGCATCAAGAATGATTTACTCCGCAGTCTCTGCGACTTGGAGCACAGCCACGATGCCGAGACAACGAGCGCTGCTTGCCGATTCTTGTTCTCATCTGAGCAAGCCCTGGAGGCCTCCAGCACCTCGCACAGCAAAGAATTCGTAGCATGCGTGAAGACCTTGGCAGCGGCCATCCAACGGATGCACGGCGCCTACGACGAGGCTGCTGGGGTTGCGAATCACTTCCTCGAAACGTGGTTTGTGGCCGTGCACAATCGGCTCGCGAGGGACCATGAAAGTTTACCACCGCTCGGAAAGGAACGGCTTGCGATTCTCGTCCACGAAGTCTTTCACTGCCTCAACAAAACGCGTGATACCTGCACCTCTTCTGTTGCCAAGATCAAAGGTGCCTGGGAAGAGCACAGCACCGCTCTCGAGGCACGAGTCGAGATTCCAGCGCCCTGGGAGCGGGAAGGACCAGCAGCGATTTCGAGCCTCTCTGATATAGCACTTGCCTTGGAGAAAAGCACTGCGGTTGAGACAGCCAAGCTGAGCGAGCTAACGGCGGAGCTCAAGATAGCGTGTGATGAAGCTCAGAGCCTCGAAGAGCGCATGGGCCGCGTCACCGAAGCCCTCGGCAAAATGGACGACCGGGCTCAGCTTCAACTCGCCATCGTTGGATTCGATGAGCAGCTGGCTGAATTGTACAAAGAGTCCACTGCGTTTGAGCTCAAGGCCAAAGACCCAAGCCGGTTGCAAGACCGCACAGGCAAAGGCCGAAAGGAGCTCGCCAACGAAGAAGCCACCCGCAAACAGTTTCAAAAGAGCATCCGCAAGACTCTGAGTGACATGCAGAAGGCGTTGACGCAGTGGGAGGTCAATGAGCACGAGAAATTCCGAGGAGAGCTTCTCAGTGAGCACGGACTTTCAGTGCGCGATGCAAAAAACAAAGACGCAGTGAGTGGCATGACACAGCTTATGCACCTCGAATCAAGCATGCAGGTCAAAGGTGGAAACGGTAACGGAGAGCGGCGCAACTCGGGCGAATTGCCAACGCGGACGAACAGGGACAGCGGTGAGGGCAGTGGCAACGCGAGCACCTTGGAGCCTCCGAGTACCACCAATATGAGCAGCCAAGCTGAGGTGCAAGAAGCAACTGAAAAGCGAGGAGCGGAGGCGTTTGGCACGCCTGCGCGACCCTCGATGACTGGCAAAGCTCAAAAATCCAACCCATTCGCGAAGATGATGTCAACACGCAAGTCGATTGCTTGCACGCCCGCGTCCAACCAACTTCAGGGCGAAGGAGAATCACCCACGGCCAAGCTCCAAGAGGCGACAATTCTCGAGCAAGAAAATGTGGACCCATCGTGCTAAAAACCATGAGCCTCGCCCGTGTTTGTTCTGGGGACACACAGAAGCGTTCAAACAGCAGAGAGATTGTTCAGAGAGATACCCAACTTAAGGGAAACGAGCGAGTTTGAGACTGATTGAAAATGAAGAAAGGGGGAATTTGAGAGTTGAGAGGATTTATGATGGGGCTCACAGCTCACACTAAGATGTTCGAGCTATAAGGCCACGTATACGTGTTGATTAATTTGTAATTCACTGAAGCAAAACGGACTCGCTGATATTAGTTCTTAACTCACATGGATTTATCAAGTTCGGAGTAGGACAAGGCCTACTCTACTAGCTACTAGTGAAGGCATAATCATGACCATAACCATCATCAATATTCAGTAGGTGGTCGCTATAATTTCAAGCAGTGCACAGTACACTGGTATTTGGATTTGGATCTGGAATCCAGATCCAAAGCGAAAATAAAAATAAAAAAACGAAATACATGGCTTGTGCTTATGTACATATATCTAGGCTTAAGCGAAAACCGAATGATACAAATCCAAATCCAAAAGCCAATGCCAATGCCGCAGGCAAAAATCTTCCTGCATCGCGCTTGCGATGTGAATAAGTTAAAATCGCAAATAGGAAATAGGTAATGAGTTGAGATAGAGGGTAGAGAAATTGCATTGCTGAGCATAAAACAAAAGATACCTATCAAAAGAAAATGCTGACATCTGATACCTGGCATGTGGCATGACACCGGCAGCGAGCACCAATTAGTACGAGATGCAGATTCTTGTTCGGTATCTAGCTCCACCTATAGCTTATACGTATACTTATATGTATGAAATTTGTGTTATATAACAATTTTGATTTTTTCATATGCTCATTGGAGCGAAGCGAGTAGTAAAAAAAGTATAAGGTGCGAGGTGTAGTCAATTTTATGGGTGCGTGATGCAAGTAAAGAAAATCAAAGAGCCATGGCCATGACGTGATGGAGTTGAGTCAAGCGAGATGCGAGCCACCCACTTGGGTGCGAATTACATCAATCCATTCATGTTTCGGAGCGGAATATTAGATGTCAAGGGATAAGAATAAGTCGCGCACAAGGCCAAGGCCACCAGCCACCATCCATAGCACATAGCAGTAGCCGCATGGGCATCAAGACGACCTACGCCTACGCGACGAGTAGGGTTCCTGATATAGGCATTTAATCTATATTTGAAAGCTGGGATTATTTTTTTAATATTCGCAAATCCTCATTTTTTCTACTGCCCCTACGCCCTAACCTATTGCCTAGTACAAACAGGATACCGTAAACGGCACAACCCAAATCCAAAACCCAAATGCAAATAGGTTTTTAAGATATTTGGTATACGCCGTATAGCAGAGTGGCTGTGTGGGAGACACAAGTCAGTTATATGCCGAGTATCCCATCAAAGCAAATGGCAGGTCACAAGCCTGGGCCAGTATGGGAACCATGTGGTGCCTGTTGAAATTTTGCTTTGTCGCTTTCAAGCGCTTCGAAATCAGAGAGGAGGAGGTTTTGTAGAGTCACTTTCGTGAGCTCGCAGGTTTCAATATCGCCCCAATTGAGCTCCGCGGTGGCGAGGCTTTCACAGGCTTCGTCTCGGACATCTTTGAAGTACTCGTGGGCGAGCGCATCTTGTACGGATATGCGCGAGTTTGGATCCAATACGAGCATTTGCCTCAATAGGTCTGCGCCTGCCTCCGAGCACCGATTCGGATATGTTTCTACGAGGTCCACCGGCTCGTAGCGCGGCAAGTTCATCACAAACCGCCGCGCCTTTTGGTTCGTTACAAAGTATAGACCCTCCTCTGACGGGGTTCCCACTACTTTCATAATTAACTAGAAGAAAAGATGAAAAACGAGTGTAAAGATGAGCGGGTGGATATTCGGAGGAAGGAGCAACGAGGCTACCCTTACCTTGAGCTGGTGAATGTAGTCGCTTCCTGGGAACATTGGTTTTCGCCCCAGCATTTCTCCAAATATTGCTCCCTGGAAATTGAAAACGGAATGAAGAAATGAGCAAGTCACGTTACTACTTTTATCGTAAATGCCATTGGTGATGAGGTAAGGGAGCCCTTACCATTGACCAAACGTCAATCTGGCTGTCATAGGACGGGCAAGACAGCATAATTTCGGGTGCCCGGTACCAACGCGTAACCACATATTCTGTGAGACCGTCGCCATGTTCATCACTAGAGGAAATACCTCGCGAAAGGCCGAAATCGCATATACGCAAATCACAATTTGCGTTCATCAAAATGTTGCTCGGCTTGAGGTCTCTGTGAATAACGCCGGCGGAGTGGATGTAATTCAGACCGCAGAGCATCTGATAGAGAAAGTATTGTATGTGCTCACTGGTAAGTGGCTGCTGCGAATATATAACGCGGTGCAAGTCAGTGTCAAGTAGGTCTGACACGATGTATACGTCGTTGAAGTCATCATACGGCTGTGGTGTGAACAAGTCCACGACTCGGATCACATTATCGTGATCGAAAGACCGCAAGAGATGAATTTCACGGACGATGCGTTTTGCATCGACTAAATCTTCGAATGTATCAGGAATCTTTTTAATGGCAACTTTACTGTCACTAGAGTGGTCAATGGCCGAGACAACAACTCCATAGGCACCGTGACCAATCGCTTTGATGAGTTCATACTTCGTAGACATTTCGAAGTCTTGGCCGGCCGCCGAAACAACGTGCCAACCGTCGGAATTCTTGTGTGTCCCATTCTGTCTCAGCAACTCTAGTGCCTCCTCAATTGCTGCCCGCCACTCAATCTCCTCCTCAGCGCAGGAGGCAGCAACGGTAAGAGATTTGTCTCCAGTTATAATAGCGAAGCCGAAAGGACGTTTCGAGAAGTCAATGAGCTCAGACTCACTGCTGAGCGCAAGCTCTCCTCGTACAGATGCATCATCTGCCTTGGCAAAATATTGGATAGAGGTCTCTCCCAGAACGAAGTGGCGGCTCTTCCAGCTCACGCTTCCACGCTTCAGGAGCTTACCTTCTAAGATGAAAGCCATCTTATTTCAGGCAGGTAAAAGAAGTTGACATTCGAATTTTGAAATGACGCAGGTGAAGGATAGGCAAATTCCACGATAGGACTCGAGTTCGAGCAAGCTAGCTAGTCGTATTAGAGTCCGGAGCACTAGTAGCAACCAAGATGGGCACTGGGCACTCAGCTACTTTAAAGGCTAAAATTGACAGTTTCGGCTACTACTGTAGTACTACTACAGATAACTACTTATTACGCTACTACTGAACTTACATACTACAGTACTACAGACTCTGTACAGTACAGATACAGAATATTTTGGTTTCGGCTCCTTGCGTCCTTGCCCGATTCTATTCTTTGATTGGCTGGATGCGAAGTCCATGTTTTTAGCCCATTTCTATTCATGTACTTCAACGGATAAGCTTATACGCACTTCTTATGACATTATCCCGCCGACTTGTTCGGAGGAAAGGCGCCAGTTGGAGCCTTAATTGGCCTTCTGAAGCGAATTCGCTAGCGCATTTGCAGCTCAAGTGCATTCTTTATGTGCCTCTGTGACTGCTGTGTACTTGTCTTTCTTTGTTTTTGGGAGAGTATTAACAAGACTAGACCAAAAGAAAGACGACAATGGCAATGCGACGACGAACCGAAGAACAAAAAGAACAAAGAACTCGAATTGCATTACCGCAGCGCATTATGTTCTAGGCGAAGCAAATGCTTATGCTATTATCTAATATAAGCTACAAGTAGAAGCTAGTAGAAGAAAAAGGGAATTTCTTATCTCGAGTTACGAAAGTCCTTATTTTTCATGACCCGAACAAGAAGGGCGTTCGAAAGTCGAAAGCCCGAATGCCCCCCTGTCTCACCATCCATTCTCAATCAAGCTCAAGGGATGGCTGATTTAAGTAAGTGCCCGATAAGGCAACAAAGCAGAGGTAACATGAATACAAACCCGAACTGAAAGCCTCTCGGTTGTCCGGAAAGCCAAGCACATGCTTCTTGTACTTTTCCTAAGCTGGATTGAGCAGATTCGTCTCATCGAAAAACAGAACAAATAAAATCGCCTTATGGGGAATTCTTGAACTAGATGTCGCTGCATTATCAATTCGCCATGTAGTGAACCCGAAATTTTAATATTTTCAATAATGATAACAAAATTGATTATCGTTTTTGAGTATCAAAATTGAAACTGACAATTGGGCAATGCTCGTCTTATGCCGTCCCGGTCTCCTGTAAGTACAAAGAATAAGGCTTGAAATTATTTTTTGTAGTTGAGGTATCACATGATTCGTGCAGCACAGATACTTCGCTTTATTTTGTTCGTCAATCGTCTCATGGATTATACCTGTGATGCCTCGGCACTTGTACAGCACAACTTCTTCGAGGTACTTGGCCTCCTTAAAGACTTTTAACTCGCCTAGTCGTATACACAAATATTAATTCAAAGCTATTGATTACATATAATAATTTTTAAGTTTCAAGAATAAGAACCTACCGGTGATTTGGAGGCAGCTTTCCACGTTGATTTCTTTGATAAACGGAACACTTTTGAAGACTTTTATGTCACCTGAGTTGCAGGCAGGAAGATGTATCAGAAACGGAGCTGACCAATATGATAACTTCAAATTCACTTCGAAAGTTTACCATGGAGATCACTGCATTCGAAGGCAACCAAAACCAATAATGATTTGCAAAATTCCAAAACTCCAATGTCACCTGAATTGAATTGATAAAATAATTTAAACAACAAGAACATATTGTACTTTGTAACGGTACTCACCATAGCATTGAGTCGAGCATATGTCAATTTCCTTAATTGACGGAGTATTTTTGAATACCATGACGTTACCTAATAGTACATATAAAGTAAGAAGTTATAGTTCTGGTGACTGATTGAAAAGAAAACGAAGAAGCATACCTGTTATGCCACTACCATAACTAAAAATGGCCTTTTCAAGCTCCTTCGTGTGCACAAACACTCCAATGTCTCCTGTTGATTTATGTGGCAAAGAAAGTAAAGAACATTACTTTAAAACCAATCATGAAGAAGATTGTTTCAAGTACCCACCAGTATAAGCAGCAGCATCGCAGACGATTTCCTTGACGGAGGTAGTGTGTTCAAATACCTTGATGTCACCTGTCACACGATATTTAGCGCTTTAGATTCAATGCACAATGATAAAAGCCGACAGGATGCAATCATTGATATAATTTAAATTCTTACCAAAGCACCTCGACCTTCCAAGATTGATGGATAGGACTGATGGAGTGTATTCGAAAACTCTTATGTCACCTAAAAAAAAAAACCTAAGGTGTGAACAATGTATCAAATGTTTCTTGGCCAAGAAAAGGGCACGACGATATATTACCGGTGCAGCTGGTATTGTCGATGTCAACAACCTCCAAATCCCGCAAGGTCCCAAGCACCTCGACGTCACCTTAGGAGAGGGAGTCTCATGATTTTGCAGAAAATTAAATTCGAAATTCCTGGATATCAACTCACCAAAACACTTGGTTTGTCGAATATTAAGATTCGTGACCGATGGAGTGCTTCTGAATACTTTGATATCTCCTAAACAATGACAAAATCAAAATGGAAGAGTGCGTTGTCATCAGTAATTGACTACAGAAAATTTGAATTGATTTACTTACCAATGCACTTCGTTTGTCGAATGTTGATTTTTGTTATAGATGAAGTGCTCTTGAACACTGCTATGTCTCCTGAATGATGGCAAATATTAAAAAGCAGGTTGCTTTTACAAAGAAATACATGCGGTACGAATTTTCAAGACAAAACTTACCGTTGATTCTCCGGCACCCATCAATGCTAATTTCTTTTAGATTCTTGGTAAATTTGAATACAGCAATATCGCCTAAAGTGTATCATCAAGTTCTCGATAAGCAAATATGTACACCGCAAAGTAGCATATTTGTTGATCTTACCGAAACATTTTGTCTGAGTCAGAACAATATCCTCCAACAAAGGAGTATTTTCAAATATTTTTATGTCACCTAGAGCAAGAAGTTTTAGCAAAAAAAGTTTATCAATTACGTTTTACGCAAAAAAAAAGCATGAACATAGCTTGCGGTACCAGTCAATTCGAAGCAATTGTTGACATTCAAGACCACCAAATTTTTGCACTTGGCCAGAAAGTCAAATCCTGTGTTCATGAATTAAACAACGGGTTAATATAATATCTCAAAATTTCAGCCCACAACATCATATTTTGATTGTTCATGCTAACAAAACCTAATTACATGATGAACAGCTTGCCACCTCAAGTACATGAGTACACGTATACTAATGAAAGCGGGCTAGTAAGATAACGACATCAAGGCAAGCGACTTTTAATATTTTGAATACAGTCTCTTCATCAATTACCCTCGAGAAATTTGATGCCAGTGAGGTCAATGTGAGTAATTTCTACTGCATTAGTATTATCACGAGACAATTTACGACGCGCATGCTGTTTAAAATTCACAGTTTCCTGGCCTTGCTTTAAGCGAATGTCACTGAATAGGCTAATGATTTCGCCAGTGAAAGCGCCTGACATGCCAGCGAAAGCGATGTGTACCATGAACTCGACACATGAATGATGTACGAATACATTAAGGTTTCAAAGAAGACTTTCTCACCAGAGCAGTTACTTCCTTGGAGGTTGACATGAGCCAAAGCTGGTGTGTACTTGAACACTTCAATGTCACCTGATCATAAAACACATGCACTCAATTTGCCAGTTGTCTAGTGGCGAGGGAATTTCTTATTGTAAGCCTTCTCACCGGAACATTGAGTGCGCGAAAGATCTAAATGCTTGATCGCTGGAGCGCAGGAAAATATTTTTATGTCACCTAAAAGTACATAAGAATGGTGGACATTACATGTTCAACTAAAATTTTACGAAGTCCAAAATGAGGTGTACATGTTCTGGGTCGCATCAAGACAATTCACGATATGCTTACCTTTGAGCAATATGATGCTAGAAAGGTCAACGTAGGTTATGTCTGCTACGTTCACTAGATGATTGGTAAGAGCAAATCGTCCGCAGCTTGGCAGACGCACAGATTCCTGGCCGTGTTTCAAACGGATGTCACTCAACACGCGAATCATGTCGCCCGAAAAGGTACCTTTCAAAAACACAGCTGATAGGAATGAAAAACGAAAGCAATTGTTTCCTAGGCAAAAAAAAAAACTAACGACCGGCATTTGCACTAGCGTAATCTCATTATCGGTCGTAAATATATTAATTGGCATGTATACAGTAGCTCTTCTTACAAATGATTTTCGATGATTCACTCATGATAAAAAACACAAGCTCACAAAACGAAGCACATTAAAAAGCTTCAATTACCAACCTGCAAGCCCGTTAGCAAAAGACAGGTTGATGCTCGCTACGTTCGCAAAGTGTTTGACAAGTTTGTCTCTCTGAAAAACTTGCTTGCTAAGTGGATCATTCTCGTCATAATAATTTGTAAGGTGCATTAAATCATTGGCCAAAAAGGAACCTGGCAGAAGTAATTCAATTCCAAAGAGACACCATCAGTACCGCATGTGGATTGACCAATAATGTGTACAAACACACATCAATTTTACCAGTGCACTCCGTGCGCGCAAGATTAAAGTGCTCGATAAATGGAGTTTGCTCAAACACATTGAGGTTTCCTGAAGTAGCAATGATTGAAATGAGGGGGGCGAGCTAGCATGTAGTGCATAAAAATCGTGTTAATGGTGAATTAGTACCAGTAACTTCGCGACTATGAATAATAACCTGCTGAAGACTTTTTGTTCGAGCAAATACTGCAATATCACCTACACAGGAGAATTGAATCTTATGCTTGAAGATTCATCAACGGGCGTATCTAATCATGAAAACTGCTCAAAAAAGTCTACCGGAGCAACGCGTCGAAGCAAGATTGATATTTTCAATCTTTGGCGTGAATTCAAATACGTTGATGTCTCCTAAGAGATCGGATACAAAGTTTATAGTTTGCATCGTAGAAGATTAAACATAGCAGAACAAGATTGGAGAGCAAAGAAAACGAAATTGCCAAATCTTGATAACTACGATAGCTTGGGAAGATAAATTATCATACCGGAGCAAAGATGAGTTGAAGAAATATTTATATTCTCCAACTCTGGCGTATGTTTAAACACGCTGATATCGCCTGAGGCACAGAAGGAGAAGAACATGAGGAGTAAATACAGAGTACTGTAGACACCTAAAGTCGCTCGCGCATGCCTTGGAGCAGATATAGACTTACCGGAGCAATTAGTTGAAGTAAGGTTGATAGATTGGATGTCTGGCGTCTCGACAAATACGTTGATATCACCTAAGATTTAGGATGTTGATTAAATCGCCGCCAAATTGAAGATCACTTTGCAAACAATTTTATGCGAGGGTTGCGAACGTACATACCGGAAATATGTCGGCAAAGTCGGCAGCTAAATCTCGAGAGCAATTTGCAGTTTGTCAGAACTCCGATATCACCTAAGAAGTATTCGTAAGAACGTTACCGGCTGACTTCTGTGCAAAACAAAAACTTCTGACCACTTTTACCGGTAAGTTCCATGCAACCTTCTGCGCGAAACATCTTGAGCGAGATGCAACTCGATAGGGTATTGATGTTACCTGTGATCCGTTTGAAGTGTAAACCACAGTGCAATAGTCGAGAATGAGTAAACCAATAGAGCACCTCTTGCACTCGTGCCGGCGAGATCAAGCACGATAATTTGCGCAACCCAAGCCTTCGAGACAAGCGAATCGATCCTGTACTGCCTGTAAGTTCCGTTGCATTGGACTTTAAACGTCCTTGGGTTCTTGGACCCAACAAAAGAACCAACTTTATTCAGAACTAAGGTACCTGCGCAAAGATTTACGCCATTAAGTAAAGTCAACCAGCTGCAACACATTGGTACTGTAACAAAGAAATACCACAAATATCGACAATTCGATCATTCGCGCCATCAATGGACAGCTCCTCGAGAGCAGAATAGGCCGCAACATCATCCAAAGAGCCTGTGAAATTGTTCAAAAGAGGTTAGAAGTATCATAATTAGGTATACCAAATAATATGAGTATACTTGGTCTGACTACCGGTAATTCTCGAGCACCCGTTTATGGCCAAACGACGAAGGCAGCTGTGTAAAGGCGCAAGCATGCGCAAATCCCCAAGCGCAACTTCGCCAGACAGGGTAAGTACTCGGAGGTGCGGAAGGAGCGGTACAATGTCTTCCAAACTAAGCAAATGAGCAGTGGAGTCTTCAACAAGCTTCAACGACTCAAGTTTAACAGAGTTTTTTGGTAGCAAGGTGCGGCTACACGAGGTTGTGTCAGCATTTGCATTCGCACCAAAAGTAACAGGGGCACCGATCCCCGGAAGATTTGCGAGGTGGTTCTGCAAAAGTAACGCAGACAATGGATGATTCAATTAGTGCAATTGAGACGTTCGAAATATGTAATTGATATTCTAGTCGCTCGAGACATTTACCTCGAATGCAGCTAAACGTGGCCATGACCCGGAGTAGGTAATGACGGGGCGAAAAGCTTGGAGCTGCTTATGGAGTGGCATTTTCGAGACGTCGCGTATGCGCAATGCGCTTGCATAGGGTACGAGCAAACAAAATAGATCTGTGGAGGCAACTGCAAGATCGCGAGTTTCCCAATCATGCAGCAAACTTAGTAAAAGTGCCCGGGAACGATGAGGCAGTAACACATGCCGACTCAACGTGCTCGGTTTCACAGTCAGTGTATTCGTAGGTTTGGTAGCCATAATCCTTCGTCTGAAACAGTTAGAATGAGTAGCAGAGGAAGCACAGTAACCAAAGAAATGAATGAGAAGTGGCTGCGTAGCTATCGTATCGGCAGAGCAGTCTATACCTAGGGTTTGTAGATACTCTTGGGGATTCAGCATTCGTCTTCTTGAACCTCAGCTCAATGGAGGTGAATGCGGACAGTGTACGTATGCAGACTTTACGATAAACGCATCCTACCTCAAGCAGGATCACCTTATGCTCGTTAGTGCGAGCAGGCTCAACTGTTTTCTGGAGAACCCTCTGAAGATTCGTAGACCCGAAGAGAAGCTACGAATAATAAGCTACGCTCGTCGCTCGACGCTCAATCACTTCGTTGCGTTCTTGCCATCACGTACTTTTCACTCCAACACTCCACACGATACTTTCTCCACTATATCCCTGTAGCCTCTAGGCCTCCGGTTCGCTGCTACAGGAACCCCGTATGGAGCCCCGTATATGCGCTGTGCTGTACGCAAGTACCTTAGCAATCCCGGTGGACATGAGCAGCACGAGATAAGTGATGAAGCAGTGCAATAAAGATTCGTTTCGTGTGTGTTGTCGCTGAAAGAACAGGGAGGCTCAGACCCAAACAGAAACAGAGAAGACGAAGGCAGTCAAAGAAAGCAATAACCCCGTATTAACGTGCACAACAGCAGGGAAATTTGGGGGTAGAAGAAACTTATACTCCGATTTAACATCATCCAGGGCGCGCAATTAAGTAGATTAGATTGGATTATACTCCCCAATATCCCCAATTGCATAGAAACAACAACAAAGAGCATATAGCTGCGTTTTTATGAATTCTTCAGAACGAGTCTGACTGGACTGAGTGTCCTTTTGCGTAATGTGATGTTCATCTTTGCTCTCATAAATAAATTTTCGGAAGGAGGCATAGGTTTTGAGTTCGTTCGCGATCTCCACTCCGACCTATCCTCTGCTATGGCACGCCATTCCTTGAAGTTGATCGGCAGCCCTTTGCACTTTAAAGTTTTTTCATGCCCGAACCCATGTCATCTCACGGAATCCATTCGGCCTCGAGTGTGCTACCCAACCAGTAAGCAAACCCCTGTAAAGACACTCAACAGTTCAGAAGTCTAGTCTAATCTAGTTAATGGTCTTCCATAAACAAAGAAAGGCAAGTACACAGCAGTCACAGAGGCACAAAGAGAATGCAGCTCACAGAGGTACTGCATTTGGCATATGTGCTAGCATATTCGCTCCAGAAGGCCAACCAATTATGGCTTCAACTGGCGCCTTTCATCTGAACACTGAACAAGTCGGCGGGACTGAGTGCTCGTTCGTGCGTCGCACCCCAGGTCCATGTCCATGAAGCAATTCCCACAGTAATTTTATTTTTTTAAACACGGATCCTAGGTTCAGATTCACGCACGTAATTACGCGGGAATCACGCGGAAAGTGAAATTTGCGCCAATCAGTGACGTCATCATGGAATCTACTCGAAATTTTCAGTAACATTTCGCACTTGTCTGTATGCGCACAACCATGGTCCGTGGCGATGAACACTGCAGCTGAAGGGCAAGCACAAGGCGGGAGGAAAGGGCGCGAAGAGAGAATAAAGAGAAAGGCAAGCGCACCACACACGAAATTTGAAGACACGACGACCCCCCACCACCAAAAGGAACACCGATTCCCCCGTATTTGCCGTATATTTGAGGACGGCACCGTATATATACCGCACGTGAATCCCACGTAAATGCCGCGTAAATACCGGTTGAAGTGAATTTTTAAGACCTCGCACGAGATTCCCGCGGGTACGTGAATCGCAACCTTGCACGGATCTCAGATCTCTGGCGAGCGGGGCCAGTTCTGTTTTTGTTTGAGAACCCGAGAAACACTTCACGCCCGCGCCTGGTTTAATACAAAAACGCAGCGCCATTGTCATTGGCGAAGCTTTGAACTATCAAGATTTTGCGCACCTTGCGCCACTGATATTGGAAGGTGAAAGTTCATTTATCTAGTATAAATTCGGAGCCGAAAGGGATTCGGTCGGAGGCCATATCCGCAAATGTATACAGACATGAGCTCTCTCTTTTCATTTGTCTTGCGTTGAGGCCACAAAGCACCTGACGGCAGATCCAATCTCTTCCTCCCTAGCGATGTTTACTATCTAGATGCCACGGCGTGTGCGCTTAACCTGTTTCTGCGGAGTTGGCTTCTGGTGAGCCACCACGGCAAAAACACCGACCAAATTCTCGACCGCCTGTAGTGACACGGGATTATTGAGGTGCGAAGGAAGACAAAGAAAGAAAATATAGTGCAAGCCAAGTGGGTCACTTCTAGGAACGTCCCAAGCAAATGCACAAAGACAAGGAATCAACTAAAACAAAGACTCAAAGATTATCAGCAACAAAGCACCAGCACAGCTCCAGGAGTACAAGGAGCGCCAGTCTTGTCTTACCACGCGTGTGCGCGGCAAAGTGGCCTTGGTTTCGCTGTCGCTGCAGTCCCGGTCTTCGGTCAAGAGCCCGTCTTCTGGCGCTTCTAACGGCGGAGGCTTGGGGGCAGGAGTGGCCGTTGGCTGCATCAACTGCGCTCGCGTGGGCCGTCCGTGCGGCCTGGCAACGCCCCCTTTTCCTTCTCGATTTCGCCCACTAGCTCCGCGAGGTCCATTTAGTGCTCCATCTCCGCCGCCTACGAGGGGATTTCGTTGGAGTCCTAGTAGTGGCGGTGGCGGTGGTGGCATGATTCGTGCGCTTTCCCCCTTCTGAGAAAAGGCCGCGTCAGCTCCCCCTTGACAACGTCGATTTTTCGCCTCAGCTTTCGCTGCTGCAGGAGGGGACGCTGCCGCGGCTGCGTACGATTTGCCAGGCGACACTTTGCCACTGTTCCTGGCACTGGCGCTAATGCTGCTGCTGGTATCTTGTCTTCGAGCTGCAGAACCGGACGTTTGATGGCCATCCTGATGAGGTACCGTAGAGGTGTTGTTGGCGCTGCTGTTGCTTTTGTGCACGCAGGCCGAGCAGTACCAGTCCTTTTTCGGCACTCGGCGTAAGCCTAAGCAGCTCAAATGAGCTTCCGCGTCGCAACCTTCGCATAACAGAACGACTGCAGGAGGTTGTGCGTCTGTGCTCTCATCACTGTTCGAACACAAAACAAAGTCGATAAACAAAAAGAATGTGAGTTCACCAATGTTATTCATTCGAGATGACTCAGAGAACCTGTCTACAACTGAGATCACCTGTCGCTATCGCTTTCGACCGCAGTGCTTTTTCGGCATACTTCGCAAACTTCAGACATGGCATCGACCACAGTGCGCAAAGGATACTGAACTGTTTGACTGTTCTTGTGGTTGTTGCGGCTTGCAGTGCTCGTGCTAGCAACTGAACTGCGACGGTTCCGCGGCACTGCTCCTTTGCATTCACTCGAATCGTCGCGACGATTCGTTGATTCAAGAAAATGTACGAGCTGTGGAACTACGCCACTACTCCTGGACTTGTCAGAGATTCGACTACTGCCACTGCTGCTATTGATGTTGTTTTCTTTGCCAAGCCTGCTACGCATCGTTGCAGCTCCTGTTTTTGACGAGTTGGCAAGACTCACCTTCGAGCGCAGGGGAGGAGAAGCAAGCGCATGCAGTGAGCAGAGGTTGGTCTCTCGCGCGACGCGATTCTTTTTGAAGGTCTGCCAGAAAGAGTGAGCAACAGAATATTACGAAGTGAGATAAAAGAACGAGTTTTGAGGAGTCAGACAGAAGCTCCACCAGCACCGACCCTCCTTCCATGCACCTCTTCACGGGCTGCCTGACGCGCGAGAAAGGCAAGTGCAGCATCGAAACCACATCCACCGTTAGACGCAAGAGCTGTTAGCGCCGCCTGAAGAAGAGAATAGCAATCAACAGAGTCAGAACCAAAGCAAGACAAGCGCCGGAAGACGTCATCCAAGAGAGATGTGGAGCGGCACAATTCATCAAGCGAAAACAAGTGAGAGACGAGAAAAGCCACACACACCTCTTTTGAGAAACCCATTCGCATGAGCTTGGCGCTATCTGCTGCTTCGTTCGAACAGGCTTCTCTTGAAACCCGAATGCGTTTGGTTTGCTTGGGCATTTCTTTTGAGGATATGGGAATGTTCTGATCTAAGTTCCTTCAGATATATGAGCAGTCGAAGCGAATGGTCTGAATGACTAATGTTTTCGCGTAATGGTTTTTGTTTAGGCAACTCAAAAGTAGGCGAAAGGGGCCGTAGGGCGTGGCATCAATGAGGGCGCCGAAATTTCCTTGCACTGCACGGTAATCGAGGTCAACGACGACACCAACAACAAACGGACAGGTATTCTAGTGTTAAGTGTAATTAACAGGGAGGAGATTCCGAAAGTGCAACAAAAATGGGAGCATGACGCAGGCAATAGACCACATCACATTACCATAGGTCATAAATGATGCATGCATAGGTTTCCGCTAGGATCCTTCATTAGACAGCCTTAACGAGATGTTGGCTCCACACACTTCTTGCGTTCTTCTAGCGATACTTGCATCAGGTTCAGCTATGTCGGCCACCTCGGTCGTTTCCCCAGCCATACTGCGCGTGTGGGTAGAGGAAGCCGCACCTCTTCTAGCCAATTGCTTGGACGACCAAAATCACTTGCAACCACTTCTTTCCTCCAGTACGGAGAAGGAGGAGGCCTTGCGGCAAACTGCTCCACCTTTTGTGCTCGGCCGTGCGCCACTGGAGTCGTGGCGATCCTTTCGCTCTTCGAGCTCGAGCACATGTGCAAGCTTGATGACGAACGCTAGCCGACCGCACACGCCTGTTGCTGCGCTCCTTGGAAACCTGCAGCGCTGTGCATCTCCCTGGTGAGTGTCTGCGTTCGAAGCTTCATCGAAAATCAAATTAGAGTGGAGCTCGTTCTTACTGCCTTGAGTACAATTTCGAGCTACTGCACCCTCTACCATTTCTATCCGCCAACTCGTTTACCTGTGTTGTTTTTGACAAACAGGTACCGCATCCGAGAAATCCAGCCTCATCATGTGAGCTGGAGTCCAGACAAATCTAAGGATGCCGCTGCGGATGATCCAGCCACTGATAGTGACGCTGCGGACCATACGAACAGCTCAAACCATGAAGGTGCCTTTTTTTGTTCGATGCTTCCAACAGAGCTCTTGCTAATCACGCGTGTCTTTTTTGATACCGCACACATCTATTCTACTTAGGCACTACTGGTCTCGAAGGAGGGAAAGGAGAAGGTGCAAAGGAGACTTCTTCGCGTCCAGCTCCCGAGGCAAACACTTCTTCAGCAAAACCCAAAGCACCCTCGAAAACCGAAGCGAAAAAGCCGCCAGAATACCTCGGCTTTCTTCTGGTAAACTTTTGCTAATATTGAGGAGTTGATGCACTTGAATCGCTCAAGTCACCGTAAAAAAATAGCTGATACGTTCAACGTTGAACTCACACCCTTCGACTGGCTGTTTCTGTTGATGATCGACCCGGTTCATTCTTTGCGTCCGGCCTTGGCTTTGGTTCATTCTGTTTTAAGTGTTTGCTTCAACGGTGCCTGCTCCTCATTATCAGGTTACTCCCGGAGACGGGGGGTTTTCAGCGGAACTAGAGGCGACGACACGGGCTGTAGCCCCTGCTTTTCCTCGCATTACATTCGTGAAGGTATTCGAAGTGATTAATAGGCCGTTTTTTAGTGCACTTTATGGTGAAGTTGTATACCCGTGAACAATTCAAAATGGATTTATCCATGAATGAGAATCTGAAGGGTGGAAATTGAGAAAATGAAAACTATGCACATAAATTGGTTTCGACGCAGAGACGCTTCTTTTTGGTCCTCTCTCTTTTCGTCTCTTGATCAAATTAGGGCAACGGAGCTGCGTTTCGCCTCTTTTGTGCGCAGTACCGAGTTACGAGTTTTCCCAAACTCTTGGTGTTCAAGGATGGCCTTCTAGCGGGCAAATTTAAGGTACTTCGTTGCTTTAGAGAAAAGGGATACCCATGAAGGCTCGCTCGATGGAAGGAGAGTGAGCGAGAGGGAGAGGGGAGTACGACGCATTGTTTTTGTAATCGGTGTGATCCTTCGTGTCGTGTTTTCCTTTCATGCGCGTTCGTCTCCACTTTATTCTCTGTAACCCCCTTCACTTCTTGCAGGCACCGCGCCGCCAGCCAGCTGACTTGACGGCTTTCCTCGCCAACGTCACAAACACTTTGCCGCAAGCGTTGGTCAGCCCTTTTGCCTACCGTTTGCCGCCAGACCTGTGGGACCCAGAACCTGACATCGTGGAACCATCTCGCGCATCAACGACAGCAGGAGCTGAAAAATTAGCTGGAGCATCTGGAGCATCTGGAGCATCTGGAGAAGGAGCAGCAAAACTCAGAGGAGCAGAGCCCTCGGCTGCGTTTGTGAACGCTGGCGACTTTCCTGGGTGCGTGTTGTTGTCAGTCATCACATGGGAAAAAGAATGAATGGCGCTGTTGTGAGCTTTAAACTTTATGGCTTGATGGATCGATTGATTATTTTCATTTCTAATCTCGTCACTTTTCTCTTTTTCTGGACATTCTCAAACTGTGTTAGCTCTGCGGGGTTGGCAGGAGGCGGTCTCACAGGAGGGCGGTGGGCTACTCCATCATCGCAGCATGCTCACACAACGACAGGCATAACAACAACTGGAGGCAACACCACTGGGGCAGCCAATAGGGCAGAGCCTAACGAGGATAGTGAACCGTTGAACTCGTCTACCGGTGAAAACCCATCTCCTTCAACTACCGAAGAATCCAGAAAGGTGGAGTCCACTGATGATGAAAAAGAAGGCACTGGCCCTGTATTGCATGAAAGTAGCGCGGGAAGCAAATCCTTGGAATCTGTTTTGAGATCTCTGACCCTACCAGTCACGCAGTCCGTTGAGGTCTGGGCTCAATCACTAAGTACGGCAGTGCAGCGAGCAACGGGCAACAGCGTTGGTGGCACTGCAGGCTTTGGGTGAGCCTTTCGTTGCGTTGCGCACACATACATCGTATTCGCGTTTTTTGCATTGCATCTTAAAATGTACTCTCTTCCTTCTTGTTTGTGCTTCTTTTTTTGCATGGGACGCTGCGGCAGTTATGTGTTTGGGGGCTACGGGTTTGGGCGGGTGGGCTTTGGGGGCTTCGGTGAGGCGTATATATACGGTGACCTCCACCACCATCACCACCATCATCCCCACGGTAGTTGGTCTCAATCTGGCCTCTTCAGTTCATCGCCGTCTGAAAATAGTCTGGCTGGATTCGCCGGTAGCTGTAGCAGTAGTAGTAGTGGTTTCGCTGGTAGTGCTGGTAGTGGCGGTAGTAGTGGCGGTAGCAACAGCGGTGATGGCAAAGATTTGCCCTTGAGTGAAATCGTCAAAGCTCAAGCCTGGGAGTTCGTGGCGTGGGTGGCTGGTGTTGTGTCATCTCAACGAGATCAGTGGATGCAACTGAGCCGAA
>Ga0307982_1001468_pt1 | contig 19203 bp, 13 predicted proteins | sample OrgLakmetagen989_FD_201847 | JGI IMG/M metagenome (GOLD analysis project Ga0307982, IMG submission 201847) | Saline water microbial communities from Organic Lake, Antarctica - #989 | ecosystem: Environmental > Aquatic > Non-marine Saline and Alkaline > Saline | place: Antarctica: Organic Lake... | reverse complement strand
CCAGAATTTTCGATGATGTGCTTGTTTGGTTGAGACTCGACAACGAAAAAGTTGGGTCCGAATATTTTATTCCTGATTTTGGTTGAGACTGGGTGTAATAACCAAGAGGGCAGCAAATGGACCACAAATCGCTATATGCCTGGGTGGGTGGGTGGGTGGAGTTTACTTATATAATACTGACCGAAATTGGGCAGTTAATAAAAGACAGGAAAAACCCCTTGGCCATTCAGCTATTTTCGATTTCACTCGCTTCATTTGTGCGAATGTTGGTCACCGCGAGTACTTGATTTGTCGAAATTTGCTGTTGTGCTCGTGTGTGCGGACACAAACATCTGCCCGCGGCATTAGCTTCTATGCCATCACCACCACAACGATTGCATCGCACAGCGCGACGAATGCCAGCAGTGAGGTCTTATAAGCCCGCGGTCTCGCTACACTATTGATCACGCAAGAACTACCGCAGCCACGTGCTCTGATCACTTCGCTGGTATCCTGATCGACAAACGCATTTCTCTGGCCCAGGAGAGGCCTAGGATGATACGAGTTAACCTAAAACCTAGATGGAGTTGCCACATTTCACGTAAAGTGGAAGTCTAACTCGCGCCTACCTATCCACTTCAAATAAGGCACAATACAAATTTTTTACAACCGAGTTCCGCACTCACGTCTACCTACGGCAAAAGGCTTCTTTCCTTATTATCACCTCAATTCGGTCCTCATCGGAATCATGCCCAGACTGAGCTAGGTCTCAGCATCTCCGATCGCTGCTAAAGCATACAAGTGAGACCTGTAGACCTGTAGTGAGCCTCTAGAGTCATTAGCATGACTTTAGGATGCCACGGGGGCGCCTTGGGCAGACTTTCAGTGACCACCCCACCACCACCACCACAGTAGGCTAGCCACCTCAGAGCTACTTCCGAAAAAAAACGCCTAACAGTGGTCTGTTCGGTTTTTGCTGCCCTCTTGTCACCAACCGACTTACTCCTTCTTTGCAGTATGCAGTAGGGGTTTGCGATAACGGCCATAAGTCCGAAAAGGCCCGTTTTTCTCCTGATAGTTGTTCTGAAGAGAGGAGCTTTTTTTGAACTCGGAGAAAAGACTCATTACGAATTACGAACCCGTCAGCCGAATTAGAAATAGAGCCTCTCACCAAAGAGCTCAGGCGCTCAGGGCCCCATTTGTATTTGTATGGTTGTTTTCGCTTTCTTGGAAGAGTATACAGTCGTTAACTTCATTTGGCCCATACTACCCATACATTTGTAAGTGCTTAAGTACGGAAATATTTGAAATTAAAGCGAATTTCGTAACATTCTAATCGCCACTTGTAACTGTGATCAACAAATAGGTGGCTATGAAATTATCAACGCGCAACTTTCTGGCTTCTAACCACATGAGGAACTTGAATATTGGACCTTGAATCTTGAATCCTAAAAGCGAAGTGCAACTATTCGCTGCAAATTGCCTCAAACGTTGTTAGCTCAACTTCGTCTTCTGAAGGACGTGGCGAATGCACTTGCCAAACGTCACTGTCATCAATAGTTGAGACCATAGCATAAGAGCTCGAAGGCGGCTTCTGTTCATGCTTTGCACCGATGAAGCATTTCTCGCCAATGAGTTCGTAATACAACGCAATGCTAGCTGTACACAACGAAAAGTGCGCAAATACGCATGAGAATAAAAAAGAAAAAATGTAAATTTAGGACTTCAAATAAATCAAAACGTACTTGCACAGACAACAAGTGCGCCCAGAAATCCAGCGTTAATTTCTAAGCCAAATAGCATCCACGACAAAAAGGCTGTCAAAAACATTCCGATCATATCCGTAAAGACCTGTCAAAAACATTCAGATAAGAAACGCTTAGGGAAGAAAGAATGATATAGTTGACAAAAAGTATTATCAAGTTCGTACCTGTGCAACACTGTCCAAATATTTGAAGATCATCCCAACAACAAACCCGGAACATGCGATGCTAAATATTGCTAACCATGACCATAAATCAAAGCCAGAGAAGAGAGATCCTGGGAATGATTCTGCAACTTTAGCCTCATTCTCGTTGTCTTGCATCGAAGTGCTAGACTTGCTGTTGAGCCCCGCAATAACAAAAGCGATTAAGTTCAATGTGGCCCCGAAAGCGTAAAGAATCGAACATTGTGCTGGAAATTCAATGCGATCTGCTGTTGACTTGTACGCATACTCAGCGCAAACACCTGCAGACGCTGCAAGTATAAGCTGAATCATCAAGAGCACCAAACCAAAGCGTCCACCGCTGTTGCTGACCCCATCGGAATCAGTGCTCCCATCTTCACTGAGCTTCGCGACTGTCGCACCGACTACGAGGAGACCCGCACCTACCCACTGCCTTAAAGACAAAGGGCGACTGAAGGGAGGAATTTGATACATCAGCCCCACAACAACAATTTTCAGGTTCCATATCACGCTTACAAGGCCTGGGTTGACCGCCTTCATTACAATGAATCGAAGATTATTGCTGGTGGCAAAGAAAAACGCTGGAACGAAGAAAAGGCGCAGGTCGCTCCTGGAAATCCCTCTGATTTGATTCAATGACTTCCTCAGAGTTGAGATCATCAAACCAAAACCAATGCAGAGCTTGATTAACTCAGCTAAGAATGAAGCTGCCATAGGGCTGAATAAGAGCTTGTCATTGTGCTCAGCTTCTCGAATGAGTAAGGATACACTTGTTGACATGCAGCTACAAAACAAGACTAATAGGGCCTTGAATGGGACGCTCAAGGAGGAGTCGGTGTGATGATGGTCCATCGCGAATGTCAAGTAAGCTCTATACTGCGGGGCAAAAGCGGCAAGAATGTCCTACAAACTGTGCTCGCGGTTGAGATTATTTCACCCTAGAGACGTACGTTATATGCCTAGCCAGGTCAAGCCAGTTCCAGAATACTATAAAAGCTCAATGCTGCACATAATGCCCAAATCGAAGCGGCCCTGTTTTACCAAGCCTTGCGGAAGTGCTTTGCGCTTGAGCACGAAGATTGTTGGTAGACTAGCTACAGTAGCTAGAGGGTGGTTCTGTACAGTAGGAGAGAGCAGTGCCGGTCTTTCGTTAGTGAATAGGACTTAAACGGAACCGAAAGGAAAGTTCGGTTTTGCTACACTAATGAACCGAACTGAAAGAAAAGTTCGTTTCCAGCCGAATTAACGAACCCGCAGCGAAAGGCACGTTCGGTTCCATGGAATTCACGAACTAGAAACGAACCCAGAATGGCACCGAGCTGCTGTTTTGAAAACCGCGGATTTCTCTTATACAATTGCGGAAATCTATTTGAGGCCGATTTTTGCTGATTGTTTTTCTAATTACCGGGACCTCAAAGAAGAAAGTTTTCAGTATTTCAAGTGAATTTGAGCTTTAATGCCGAATTTAACTCGTAGTAGGAATTCCACCCTTACCGAACGGAACCGAACGAAAAGTTCGGCTACTCGTTTCTTAACGAACGGAACGGAACTAAGAGTTCCGCCACAAAAAGTTAGTGAACCAACCCGGAACCGAAGGGAAAGTTCGTTAATTCTTCGGTTCCCTAAAAGTTCCCGGAACTGCACTAACGAAAGACCGACACTGGGAGAGAGCACTTTTAACCGCAAAGCGCTCTAATAAGTACGATGTGATGTCATTACAGGTAGTTTCAGGTAATAAGAAGGGCAAAATTTGCCCTCAACCCTCAGGCTCTCAACGATTTTTAGTACTACAGTACAGTACAAGAAGGAATTCAATTTCTAACAGGAGAAGTACCAAATTTTGAGCCTCAGTCTCCTAACGTGACAACCTCTTAACGCCCGAAACTACCTGTATGCAAAACTCATGGTTTATGCTTGTGCCTTGCATCCTTGCATCTACTTAATTCTGGCTTCTGGCCCTTCCGGGCCTGTGTCATAATCGATATCGAGACAAGAACTGCTAGTTAGGCTACATCACACATAAACAAAAAAGCTACCTCTACTCAGTTGATTTCTTATTTTTCCTAATCTGGATCTGTTTATGTCGGTGTTCACTATGAACTGTCATCTGTGAAATAAGGAATTACAAATAATCCGCTTCTCCCTGATGACCCATCATTTTCCAAGGGGCCATACCTCGCGTTTGCTCGGTCCTCTTTCACTTCGGTTGAGAGAGGCCTTATGCTTCCTAGTAATTCGAATCCCGAACGAGGCATCAAGACCAAGACACGCAAGAGTTTTCGAGTCCTTCCTATAATATATAAGATAAAAAGATAAAAAGAAATTGAATTCAATTGTCCTGTTGTTTTAGTTCTCATTATCAGTTCAAGGCTTGCGCTGTCTCCGTGTGCTAAGAAAGAATTGGCTGAATTTCTGTGGATTAAGTGACAGGACTATGAAAAGGAAGAGTTTTTCTAGCACTTAAGAAATAAAGGAAGTTGGTCTACTGTAGGTTCCTTAATGCCGGCTTCGCCGGCATAGGCTCTTTACTGCCGGCTTCAACGGCATAGTAGTTTCTTTACTGCACTGCTCTGTACTGTACTGCACTGCGCTGTATTGTACTGCACTACTGTACTGTACTGTGTTCTGTACGAATTTCTGAACAGCAACTGTGCAGTCGGTAAAAATGTTCCTTACTGTTCTTCTGTATGTTCTGCAGAAATTTCACCGGACGGGTGGGTGGGTAGGTGGAACTATAAAGCTGGTTAGAGTACTAATAGTACTATGTACCTATAGTAGATAAATTCTCGCTCTCTGCTTTTAAGTAAATTCGATGATGATAAACCGTACCATTTCCGACCAATTACTCCTGCTGCTGTTCGTCCTTCACGGCAGCGGCTACGGCAGCAATTATTCGGAGGCGATGGCCCACTTTCAGAACGCCACATTCTTTGAGCTGTGCGTCCGACATGCCCAGGAGCTCGGACCAAGTGACGTCATGGTCATGCACCAGGGCGCTTCCGTACTCACCCTCGAGCTCTACCGACTGCAGCAACTCTCTGACTGTCCACTGCCCAGAGCCGCTCACTGCACGCGAGCTGGTCAGCTCGTCGCGCCGCTTGAGGCGCAACGCTTTGGCTTCAGCTTCTTGCCGCGAAGCTTTGGCCTGCTGTTTCCGCCTCTGCAACACAGGCGCGAGCTGAACTTGCAGCTCTGAGAGGCCGAGCTCAAAGTCTGCTGGTAACACTTCTGCTGTAGCGCTAGTCGCTGCCCCACTGCCCTGATGGTTGTTGTTGTTATTGGCAGCAGCTGTAGCGGCTGCGGCAGTGGGAGATGCGGTGGCAGCAGTTGCAACGGTACTATCGATGACGTCATCACCACTGCTTTCGAGGTGCCTTGCGACCGCATGGCTCACGGCCGTGCGCACCAAGCCTGCTAACTCGGCCCCCGACCACCACGCAGTGCCTTCCACTAAGCGCTGCGCTATGCCAGTGCTACCACTTGTGCCACCACTCTTAGTGCTGCTCCCGCTCCCACTGCTGCTGCTGCTTCCACCGCTGTTGGCGCCGACGTCAAGGTCACCTTCCCACGCTCGTCGGTTCAGTAAACCGTGGCGCAGCATGGCCTTGGTGTGCACGTCCAAAATTTGCCGCCTGCCGTGGGCGTCCGGCCAGGCCACTTCCACGTGGACTTCGAGCCGCCCCGGGCGCAGCATCGCGTCGTCAATCAAGTCTCGCCGGTTCGTCAACCCTACGACCAAGAGGTTGCCTGCGTTGTGGACTCCGTCCAATTTCGCCAAGAGCTGGTTGACCACCGAGTCCCGCACCCCACTCGAGTCCCCCGCCAAACTGCCGCGCTCCCGGCAAATCGCGTCCAGCTCGTCCAAAATGACCACGTGCAGACCGGACGCCGCGCCCCGAGCCTGCCAGTCGTGCTCCGCGCCCGCGAACAATTCGCGCACGCGCTCTTCGGAAGTGCCCACGAACTTGTTGAGCACTTCTGGGCCCGACACCACTTTGCAGTCCACGGCGTCGAGGGCGAGCGCGAGCTGCCGCGCCAGCAAGGTCTTCCCGCAGCCTGGCGGGCCGTACAGCAGCAAGCCTCGGACATTGGTCACCCCGAGCTGCTGCGCCAGAGTGGGGTCTAAGTTACGGGTAGCGAGCACTCGGCGCGCAATGGTGCTCACTTGCTCGTCTAAACCCCCTACAAAATCGTCGAGGGCAGCAGGGTTCGACACTCCGTCAAGGACCCGCCGTGGCTTTGAGCCATCGCTTCCTTCCTCCCCAGACAAAGCGGATGTGAAACCGCGCTTCCGCTGAAGCTCGGTAGCTGCTCGGAGGTCGAAGAGCGCGTAGACGGAAGCCAGCAAGTCAGGCCGGAGCACGAGGGGGCCTTCTTCGGTGGCGATTTGCGAAGCACCGTTCGCTGTTGGACTGCTCACGATTCCTTCAGCAGCAGCAGCAGCAGCAGCAGCAGCGGTCTGGGCAGCTACCTGTGCGAGCGCCTGGCTTCCCAGGGCAATGCCGTCGCTGGTGCCCGTCATCATGACCCCCACTCCACCCCCTGGAGGTGGTATCATCACCACTTCGAGGTACGCGCAGCTGTCGCCTGCCACCGCGCCAAACGACGACCCGCCGGCCGTGGCAGCCGTGACCGTGCGAATGGGGCCTCCGAGTTGGCGGTACACCGGCCCACTCGCTTCGAGTTTGCGCTGAGATAGCTCTCGGAGAACGCCAGCGCTAGCTTTGACTGTTTGGTTACCACTGGCACCATTTCTGCTGCTAGGTCCGGGCACGAAGCGCGATGACGACACGACAGCATCACCCCATAACGCTTTGTACATGATCTGGGCGCCAACCTAGCAATAAAAAATAAGAGTGTAAATAGAGAAGAACGGGCTAGCTTGATCATACAATGAAATATTGTAATTGTCATTTCTCTGCAATCTTTCACTCGTTTCCCCTGCCATCACACACCACTTAAACTTACTTCCACGGCTTCTGGCGGCGCCGACGATCCAGCGGGCACAGAAGTCAGGCGAATTTCCCACCGAACTGCGCCACCACTGCCGGTAGATAAACCATCGCCGTTGCCAAACGAGCCCGAGGCCAGAGGCACCCGAAAGACGCCTAAGTTTGGCCAGTCGCGGCGGCAGCTCATCGTGTGTGGGTGCCGCAAGGGCACTAAAGCATCCAAGAGTGCATCGACTTTCGCGATTTCAGCGTCGTCCGCCCAGTTGGAAAACTGGGAGTAGTCGTTGCTGAGCGAAGAGCTGCCCGAGTGCGCCGACTCATCAAGACCTGCCTTCACTGCACTCTGCACGCCGTCGATGAGACCATTCAGCGGGGTGGTCTCGACCGCCCGTGGAGTCGGAGGCCTAACCCTCCGCACCATGTCAACGATGCGGTCAAAGTCGTGGGGTTCAATAGCGTTGTCTCGCATGACTGAAAGTGGGCGCTGATCTTCATCGTCAAGCTCTGCATTCAGGATAATTGAAAGAGGCCCAGCAGTTGCAGATGTATCTTTTGGAGTCCAGCAACGGGACCTTAAAGGCAGTGAGGAGTATAAGCCGTGCACTACCGACAGTGAAAGTGGAAGTAACACGAATTTTATCATTGTCAACTTAGCTATCTTCGTAAATATTGAACTGCCCTTTTATGTAGCCATCGGCATGAGGCTAATCCGACGATGTTTGCTCCAGACCTACTAGTAGACGACTACTGACAACATCATAAGACACGTCAGAGAAGAAGAAGAAGAAGAACGAGTCCAACACGACGACGATGCTGTTTCAAAAATCTCCACTGCTGATGTTGATCATCTCACCAATGGCCATCCTTCATCGTTGAGTCATCGGGCCTTGTGGACAATGGAGAGTGCCGCCTCGACTTAGCTCGAGATATTGGCTGTTCTACTATCATTCTATCATTTAAAGACCGACTATACTTGTGCACTGCCGAGGAGGATCATTAACTGCTCCAATTCTGGGCCTACCCAGCAAGAGGGGTCATAACTGAACTGCATCGAGAATCATGGGCATACGGGAAGGGACTAGCTTGAGCTTAGTCCGCAAAATCATGCTGGTGGTCTTAAGCGCGGCAACGATGAGTAGTGGAGCAATTTGCATTCGCTTAGCAGAACCTCGAGGCAAGCTGTCTTTCAGTCCGCTCGCGGCATCATTCTTCTCGGAGCTCATCAAGTTCTTGATATCAGTAGCCTTGATGGCTCCCTCAGCAGCGAAGTCATGGTTGCAAGTCCGGCAACTCTCTCGCAAAGATATGCTAGTATTTTTCCTTCCATCGTTCTGCTTTTTCGTGAGCAACAACCTTCGTTACCTCGTCGCCAGGCTCGTGAACCCAGGCCTCGTAGGCGTTATTTGGAATTTGAAAATCGTGGTCATTGCCATCTTATACCAATTGCCGCCCTTCAGCCGCCCCCTTTCCTCACAGCAGTGGAGCGGGGCAGCCCTCCTCGTATTGGGAGCAAGTTTCGGTGAATTAATGCAGGACGGGACCTCGTCGTCCGATGGAGGAGGTAGCAACACGGGCGGAGCCTTCGGCGTTCTGCTCATAATCTCACAACTGTTCCTGGCATCCTGCGGCAGCGTGTTGTCAGAGTATGCGTACAAATCAACGGCAGATTCCTTCGATTTTGCTGAGCAGTCTTCACTCATTTACTTCGCGGGCACGATTTTGAACCTCGCCTCTTTCGTCCTCTGGGACACGGTCCTTGGCAACGTGGTGCCTGGGCAAGAAGACCACAGCCATAGCTCGCATTTCCCAGCTAGTCTCTTTGAAGGGTTCAGCTCACTGGCATGGACCGCCATCTTTGCGATCTCAGTTGCGGGCTTCTTAATCGGTGTCTTGCTCAAGAACATTGACAGCGTCGCCCAAGTAATGATGATACCATTTGTTTTCTTCTTTTCTTTTTGTTTCATGGAATACTGTACTAAAGTTCTAACCTGTGACGCCTTACACGGTTGCACCCGCTGCCACAGGTGGTCACTGGAATCGTGAGCATGTTTTTCAGTGCGTTCGCGTCCTACTTTCTATTTGGCCTTCACATCAACCCGGGCTTCTTGTTCTCTCTCGTCGCGTGCAGCGGTATGATACGCTTTCGCTACTTGAACGTTGTTTCCACATCAAATTATCTTGACTAACTCTGAATGGATGCGTCGTCTCTTTGTACAGTGAGTATTGCAATTTACTACGGCCTGATGTGCAATTACTGCGACAATACTGTCGCTGACGATGGCTATTCCCAAGTCCCGTTCGAGGACAGTGACGAGTACGGCTTCAAGCCAGAGACATCGTTATCCAAGTCGGCGTCGCGTTTATCTTCGTCGAATGAAGTGAGAAGTCCACTTATAGCTGCTTGAGCAGCGGAATTTTTACCACTGCCATCATAGTTATAGGCAGTGCTTGTGGTACAAGCATACTACAGCACCTTTTCTTTCTTTTTGTGTAAAACTAAAAGTATAGAAATGCGCGCGGTTGAGTGTTAAGAAGTAGGCACTTGCTTTTACTTAGCGGCACTGCGGCACTTGCACATACACTGCAGCTAGAGAAACAGTTCGTAATATGGCGGCTTTTTGGGGTATGAAAAACGATAGCCCGCAAGTACGGTAGTGGTAGTAGTGCTCTTCTTTTATCTTTTATAACAAAAACAGAAGAGTACGGGTCCGGGTCCTAAAATGCCAAAAAATCAGAGACTTTACAAGAACCCCCTGTTCTCTGGACTCAAGCCTTTGGTGGCACTTATTAATTTTATTCGCGAGTGCGCACTGCTCTCGTCGTCAATCCTTGCAGCAAGTGCGTTTTGTACCCTTTTTACTCGTCGTCCGGCCTCCTCCCGCGCACCGTCGCGCAGCCCGCCAAGAAGTCGACGAAGGTTTGCTGGAGCACCGTGGCGGCCGCGGAGTCGTAGCCCGTTTCGACCACGCCCAAGCCCGCGACTTTGATTTTGGCGGGCACTCGTGACGCGTGCCGCACTCCTGCTGACCCAGGGTGGTGCGCAAACACCAGCACCTAAGTAGGCGCGTGCCGGCGGCCGATTTGAGGCCATGAACCGGTCGGAAGCGCAAAGGAAACGGTCAACAGCCACAGCGACAAGCCATTAAAAAAGGAAATGATACGAATAAACACAGACTATCCATCTAGACAGCATCGGCGATGGATTCTAATAGATGCTGTTTCTTACGCCTTCAAGCACGCTCAATGCACACGCAAATGCGCTAAACGCTGCTCCCTACCTGTTCTGCAGGGTCCGTAATTCGAGAAGGATTTCCTTTCACGAACTCGTCAAACCAATCGCCCACTTCGGTATCATTGCCCGCCTACGATAAGACGAGCGTGAAGAACACTCAGTCGAAGCACACATGCCCATTGAATAGAAAAACTCTATCGTACACGTCAATACTAAATGCGACACAGGAAGGCCAAAAAGCAAGGAGCACCTCGCACCTTTTCTGGATTGTACACAAGCACCACACCGTCTGCGTGCTGAGAAATTGCTGGCCACCCAGATTCGAAGGCTGAGTTGCCACTCACGTCCCAGATTTCAATGCTCTAGCCAGAGAAAGAGAATGGAAGCAGAGGGAGAGGATCAAGTGGAGGTCGGACTAAGCTTCTAAGATGTTTCGGCTGCTCCTTGGCGCGTGTATTTGCATATCGCCATCGCGAAATATAGCACAATGAAAAACGCCTTAACGAGATAAGAAATAATCGCTTACTTTTGTGCCTCGGCCTGGAAGTTGCTTTTCACATTCTAAGATGCTGCAGGAGACGCAAGCACACGCGGAAGCAGTAAGAATAAAGCTATCTTAGATCAAATCACAAGAACAAGAGCACTGTGCGGTACACGCAAGATAGTAAAAAGTGATAGTTTAATACCGGCAGCCTTTTGTCTCCAAATAATTTGTCGGTGCCTCAAGGCTGTCATTGGCCTATGAAAAAGTAGCAAACGGCGGTGTATTTTGTCAGATCAAACCAAGCGATATCACGATAGGTCTGCTAGCTCAAGACCCACCGTTTGGCCTGCTAGAAAATTTGCTATCGCTGTCTTGCCCGATCCAGACGGTCCAACGATGACAATTTTTAACCCCGCTGGCGCAGAAGTCATCGTCTGGGCGGTTAGCTTATTATAATCCTCTCGTTTCTTTTTTTCTCACGGCAAGAGCACAAGCACACAAGCAAGGAGAGCGGTTTCGCAGCGTGGTCTAATTTGGCACCTGGAGAAATAAGTACACCTTAAGTAGTTCCTTAGCAGTATAGGCAGGCAGGCAGGCAGGCAGGGCTAAGCATAACTGCTCAGCTGCCGCTGAAATGGCGCTTGCCCTGCGTCTACTGAGGCGTTAGTCGTAGCATTTCATCTCGCGCTCGCCAGAAAATGCCTATGATAAAGTGCACGCGATCCTCCGAGGAGTGCGTATGGAAATTAATTGCTCTACTCATAGTATTTTCGGCGTTTACTCATTCGGCTGACGGCCAGGATACCCACGCGGGAAATTAATTATATCAAAAGACACCCTCGTATGGCGACACCTTGGGAACGAGCGCAGATTTCCTCGCCAGTGTACGAGCATACAAAGCGTAGCCGTGGACTAGTGCAGCGGTTGCGGTGGGGGCAACGGCTGCAAGACGCAGCCGCTGAAGAGCAACTGCTCGAGGAAGCCCGGAGGCGCCCACGCTTTCGGCCAGCAACCGCGCCTAGCGCCCGCTCTGGCTCGTCGAACCGTTCCAACTACTCAGACAATTCTGCATCGGAAGCTCCTGTTTCGGCTGCAGCGATTGCCCTCGCGAGTGTGCCCTCAACCCTCAAGGAACAGCTGGCTAAAGATGCTGAATTGAAGGAGCTAGCGAAGCTTCGGTGGCAAGCCATCGCTGCAGCCGGGCCCTTGTTCGTACAGCATTCGAAAGGGCTACAAGCGGGCGGCCAGGGTAATATTGTGAACGAGGTACATAAAGAGTTGCTCCAATATGTGTGCCTCATACTCGTCTCTAATTTAATTTTACTTTTATTGTTTGTGCTTCATCTACCAAGAAGATTCCCTAGCTTCCCTTTGAAGGCAGCACAGCGTGTTTTTATTTTGATAGGTTCGTTGTGTGTGCTAAGCCGCCAAAACGCTTGCTTAGAGAGGTTTTTTTTTTGGACTCTGAGGCCTTCTTGTGGTATCATACAGGTTGCTCATGCGGCTTCTGCGAAAGGCCGATTGGATGATCGTATCGCAGATGACAGTGAGTTCTACCACGAAAGCCCCAACGCACGATACGGCCAGACTAGGCAGCGGAATAGAGGCGCTTGCCGTGATGCCCAAGTCAACAGCAGTGGGAGTGGCGGTGACGGCGCAGGCGGCGCAGTGACCTCGCTGGCCCACGCGTTGAATGACGTTGCTGCCGTCCCGAGTGTTTACTCCCGTGACGACGCTGGCAGCGGCAATGGTGGTGGCTTCGAGTCTCTGGTCTTTGACAACTCCACGGTCCAAGGCAAAGAGGCCAATCGCAAAGCCAATGCACAGCAGGCTGTCACAGCAGCAACAGGAGCAATGGGAGGACCCGGTGGTGGCAACAGCAGTAGCGCGTCGAGCGCAGCACAGTCGCCTCACCATGCCCACCATCGTCATCCTCACCGCAGCAGCAGCAGCGCCAAGCGCCCGCGCTACGAAGCAGGCTGCCCGGTGTACTTTGGCTCGGTCCTGTCGCTTCGGTCCACGCACCACGGAGGGTTCTTGGCTGCAGACGGCGGGAGGCACTGCGACGCGTCAGCGGCGAATCCGTTCGGGGCGTTCGGCACGGCACCGCTGCCGCCTCAACTGCTGCTGGACCCAGAAGCGGTGGCTGAACACGAAACAGCCGTGGCAGCCGTGGCAGCTGCTCATGCGAATGGAGCTGGACTAGGACTAGGAGACGAAGGCCGGAAATCAACCACGCCAGCTCTTTTTACCATATGGTCAGGAGACGGAAACGTCGGCGAAGCGGAGGTGTGTGCGCTGAACACTAAACACATCTGAAAGGAAAGGCCATCGATAAGGCTTCTTTTGAGGAAAAAGACTATACGGCTTTTTATGCCCGAGATATCGCTCTATTCTTTTCATGACGCACCCTTGATTTCTATGATATCCCCTGTATACAATTAGGGCGAAAACGCGACGGACGGGATGGGCGGGATGCTCCGCTACGGCGATGCGGTCTTTTTGCAGTGCGGAACTCACAAAGCTTCGAGTCTGCTTGAGAATCCACCAACGTCGGCAGCAGCTCCTAAAGGAGTAGGACATTCCAACCACAAGTCCGGTGGTGGAAAAAAGAGCCAACAATCACACGCTAAGCTCCTCGGTTGCTCGGCTATGGCGGCGGATGCTCCCGTCATTGTGGAGCGCGCAGTGCAGGTGCGAGCGGCTCTTAAAATGATTTCTAAGACGAACATGTACAAACAACTCTGCACATTTGATGTCATGCTCGTACGACTGAAAAAGCTCATTGAAGTCTGCTTGCTTTGCCTGTTGTCTGTTCTTGCGCGTGACTAAAACAACAACAGACCTACCACAACAACCGCGCATCCCATGCCTTCGCATTTGCCGATGCCCGAAGTGCAGACCACGCTCGCTTGGCGTTGAAAGGCGTCAGCCCACGGGTCATTCACGGCCTGGGCGCAGGGAGCAATGGGGGCGCTGAGACCGAAGGCCTGACGAGGCAAGCTTACGCGAGGCTGATGGCGAAGAGGGCCGAGGAAACAGCGAAACAGCGCCGAAAGGTGAGGCGTGAAAAGAAGAAGAAGAAGAAGAAGAAGAAAAATACGAGAACACATAATCATGGTGGCTTTCCTGCATGATTCTTGCACACGTGGTCTTTGACTTTTTTTCTTCAAAGCTTAGAATGTCCTCCTGAGTAATTTATGCTACGGTCTTTGTGTTTCGTCCATCCTTCTACTGCAATTCAGGCCGTTGCGGAGAGCCGCACGACTCAACCTGCTCATAGCAGTGCCAACGATCCTGCGCATCCTCCTCCGGGCTCACGCTTGGTCGCCATTCCTGCAGCAACCGATGGCGACCATACGAGTGGCAATGGCAATGGCAATGGCGGTGGCAAAAGTAGCAGTAGCGGGGCAGGCCTAGAAAGCGAGACGACGAAACGGGAAGCACACTGGCGGGCGGCCGCGAGATGGGTGGTGAAACCGGGGCCTACTACATTAGCGCAAGGAGCGCAACTTGGGGACGAAGTGAAGCACGGCGACGCGGTTGTGCTCGAGCAGGTATTTCTTTTTCTCTTGTTGTGCTTTGAATAACGCATTGGCCTGATTTTATCTTGCTCCCTCAAAAAATTATCGATTTTCATTGTTTATGAGTCTCTGTTTTGGTTTTGGCAGTTCACTCTTGCGCTTTGCGTGTTTTGCTTGTTCTTTCTAAAACACCAACTCAGGCCTGGGGTGCCATCACATCACGCCGCCCTCACAACGTTGCTCTAGAGTCGAAGGCTGCTTCATTGAACAACCACTTGCAGCCTTTGTCTGGCGCTCAGTCTCCAGTTGCAACCACTGCCACCGCTGCTGCGGCTGTAAATTCTCCTGTTGCATCGGGTAGTCCGGACTCAAGTGCTCCTCCGCTTCCTACAGATGGTGATGGTGACGGCGACGGCGACGACGGTGATGGTGCTGGTATAGCTCCCGCCACCACTGTAGTTGACAATGAGCACGACCCAAGTGCACCCGCATTAACGGTCCCAGCCACGTCAGCGGTGGCACCAGCAGGAGCAGCAGCAGCAGTAGTAGTAGCATTAGTAGTAGCAGCAAGTCCCGAAGACGACGCCCCCGACACCTCCGCGTGCGTGTGGCAAGTGGAATTGGTGTATTTGCCTCACGCTGCGCCCATGGAGAGAGCCCGGCAAGCCCAACTGGCAGACGCCGCGCTGCAGCAAGCAGAAGGTGCACAGCGCCAGCAAGGCTGCGTGGCAGCGTCCAATGCTCTAGCAGGAGCCTTTCGCGAGGTAAAGTGAATAATTTTTCAAACGAAATGAAACTTCGTGAATTATTGGAATAGTCACTTTGAAAGACTCCAATTGAAGATATTTGGTGGGTCGTTCATGGAGCGCGCCTCTGATATGTGTCCATTTTTTCTCCTCTTCCCTCATGTTTTGATGTCAGGAAGCAACGCGATTGGTCGAGACTCAGTTGAAAGGGCCCGAAAAACGCTTGCTCCAACTCGACCATCACCTTCGCAGCCGTTACATGGACGTAGGTTTAAAAGTCTATGCCTAGTCAAAATAGATAAATTGTTTCGTTCTGCTTTTTGTATTTGTTTACGAAGTGTATTGATTCTAAGTATGTGCTTTGCCCTCTGTCTTGCATGCGTTCAATTTACTCATGCCACTCGTGGTGAAGGGTGCATCGCACATATATTCGCCTCCTCGCATCACTGACGCGCTCTTTCCTTTCCTTACATTACAAAGGTGGCTCGCACCAATTTCGATTTCGAAGAAAACGTGCCATTGCGATCGCCCCAGAGCCTCGCCAAGGTATCATTCTTACACACCAAAAACTGAAAACCACTTGCGATGAGTAGAAACACGCCTGTACACGATAAAAGAATTGTGTTGTATGCTCACTTCTTGCTCCTATTTATCTTAAACTCTTTTGTCTTCTTCATCTTTCTCTTGTGTTATTTTTTCTTTTCCTTGTGTTGTTTCGTGTCTTTCTTTTCTAAATCCCCATGTACAAGGTCTACGGCCCCACGTCATCCTTTGCCATTAAAGCAGACGCGAAAGCGAAGAAAGACGCCGCCGATGCTGCCCGTCATTTCGACGCCCTGACGCAATTTCGTCAGCGGTTGCCGCTCAAGACCCGGCAACAGCTGACTGCGACGGCGTCGTACATTTCGTCGTCCAGTGAACTCGTCGACAGCGCGCTGAAATTGGAAGCCAGTCATCGCAGCAAAGCTGCTGCTGATGCCGCCGATGCCGCCGAGCGCCTCGCCGCTGAAATCTGGTGGAAAATGCCCACTTTTTTTTGTGTCAAAGTATAATATTGTCTGCGCGCCTTCGATTAAAAAGTCAATAGTTTGAATTACTGCTGTCAATCTTTAGACTTTCGTAGAGAGGATCTATATTGAAGACTGTCCATGCGTTTTCATCCTTTCCTTGTCTTTCTCTCAGGTACAAGCAAGCACCCGATGCTTGGCGCCTCTTGACCAACGTCATGGATGCAGTTGCTGTGCTCTTGAGGTGCGCGAGGCGTTACTTGGCCCGAAAGCGTGACCGCTACCCTTTTCGTGGCCACAAGGTGCGAGGGAATAAGTTTGGATTGATTGTTTTGGTGGTGTTTTGTATCAGTGTAACAAAAGATATTCGCAGCTGAGAAAGCACACGATTTATCTCTCTATCTCATTTTTGTCTAATCTCAGTGGCACGTGGGGATGGCTGGCGAAGACGAAGACTTGCAGGGGAAATGGTTTCGCGCGCTCACGCAAGGAGGCAAAACAGGCGCGCTCAAGGCTGCCATTGAGGAGGTTTGTAAATGTACCACATGTCACTTGCTAATGCACGCGCGTTGACTTACCTTCTGCGCATGTAAAAATACAGTCTATTTCCTCATACTTCTTTCTGTCATTTTCTTGATACTTCTAATACTTCAAATATCCCGATTTTCGCTGATTTTTTTTCCTTAAGCACTTTTTTGTTTTTCCAACTCTCTCTGTCTCTCCCTCCCTCCAATGTTTAGACTGAAGTGCTTCGGCGAGCCAAATTGGATGCAATTGCGCGCGAAGAAAAGCAGAGGACGAAAGCCAACGCGAGGATGAAGTCCGTCATGCGGGCTTCCATGATCGCCGTTTCCCTCTCTTCAGGGGGTGCACAGGGGAAGAAATCACCACTGGCATCTGGGTCTGCAGCCGCTAAATTGTTCAACAATCAGCCCAGCAAAAATAGTAGCGGTGGCCGCAGCACCAGTGAGGGCAATCCCTTGAAAAGTAGTTTGAAGAAAGAAGCCAAGAATGAGCTGGAAGCGGAGGAAACTGAAGCCGATGACGTTGACAAAAAGAAAATGGACGCTGTTCTTGAAAGCGAAGATGAAAGGGGTGAAAACCAGCCAAAGGCGTCACTTCTTCGTCTCGAGATTCCGTCATCCCCGGAAGAGGACCACCACCTCCACCATGAGGTTGTTACTCATCCTGAGACAACCGGAACTGAAGGCAACAACAGCAACAATAGCGATGGCAAAAACCAATGTGCGCCACCATCGTCATCACCATTGCCATCGGCCATCTTACCGTCTCATTTAGCATCGTCAACGACGTCGTCAGAGCGTGTTGTGGGTGCGCACGCGACCATTCCTGGCTTAGGGTCACGGCCTTCCCTGCCTTCTCAAAGCAACCACGGCTATAATGGTGGTAGCGGGCTACAGATACACCAACAGTCACACCAAGAATTTGCTTCGTCCCTAGCTGGCAGTTACCAAAGGTTTGCAGCCGCGGCAGAAGCCAAGGACAGTTTAACGGAGAAGCAAGCCATAGCGCTGCTGGCGCAAGATTTCCCCGACCATTTTCAAGGCTTCAAGCTTCTGAAGTCGCGACAGCGCACGTCACCGAAACCAACTCTATCGGCGACTCCATTGTCTTCTGTTTGGTCACAACACCACCGCTCGATTGAGAATAAGCAGCAAGACCAACACCAACAGTCTAGCAAGGTCTCGACGCCTACCTTCAAGGAAGATGGCTCGATTGTAGCAGATTCTGCAGCTCCACTGCTTGTGGCGCCATCACTTGACGCTGCTGAAGAAGCACCTGCAACGGGTGCTGCCGAAGCTGAGTCTAAAGCGCCGGTTTCTTCCTTGGTGCCAGCACAGGTGGATTATCGGGTGTTTGGGCATTCGGCACTCGACTCGAGAGACAGGGCGCCGCCCCCTCAGATCACGCGCCCTCGTTCCGCCTCGCTTGCTGCCCGCTTCAACCGGCGAATGGGCATCATGGGGCAACAGCTAGGCCAAGAACAGCAACCACACTGGGGGAATCAACTCGTGGGTGCAAGTAGTGGCCGGGGTGTTGGTAAGACTATGCCGAAGAGCTCGCCCAAGGAAAGTAAAGGGCCTATCACTCCAGGCGCCATCACTACAGCTGCTGCTGCTCCTGCCGCTACCACTGCTACCAAGGATGGTGTAGCTGCTGGTGAGCTGGGCGACGCTCACGCGAGCGGCCAAGCGGCCTTAGCTCACAGCGCAGCTACGCAGCACGGCTTGCTGTCGCCTGCTTTGTTGGCTGCGCCCAACACCTCTTTACGCCACCCGGCCAAGGGAGAACTGGCGCTGCACGTAGTGCCGCGGTTCAATCCCACAGCCCGAGGCAGTATACCAACGCCAAAGAAGAAGAAGAACAACATCAGCAGTGGTAAAAGCAGTAAACCTACCAAGCGTCCTAGTTCTGCCCCCGCGCCTCGCAGCCATACTATTCCTATTCCAACGGCATTGCAGGGACAAGGGGTTCATCGAATGTCGGTCCAAGCATTCAAGTCATCTCCACGTGATTCTGGGCCGGAATCTAACCCATTTATGAGCCCTGGTGCCTCGGTGTCGACTGGCCCTTCGTTCTCTGGCCTTCTTGCAACTCAAACACCACCACAAGTGAAGCAGCAGCAGCAGCCGCAGCAAGAGCTGCATGGGCAGCAGCTGCAGCAGCCGCATACTGGGGAAGCAAAATTGAATGCCGCTTCTTCTGTGCGCCCTCGCTCAGCCAACGCGACTCCAAGGACTCCACTTAGTGGTGTAAACTCAGGAGGAGGAGGAGCTGCAGCAGCTGCTCGAAGGTCGACCAGACCTCTGTCGGCACAATCCACTCGCGGCGACAAGAAGCAATTTACAACCATCCACCAATCTCCTTCTCCGTCGCAGAATTTCGCGTCAGTGGGCCGGTCGGCTCTCCCTGCCACTACTGGTGGCGCTACTGGAGCTCATGCGGTTGCTGCCCTGTTTCCAGGGCCCAGCGCAACGATGCGAGTTGCGCCGTTCACGCCGTTAGAATCGCTTGGGAAGCCGCCTCCAACGTATGACCCTACCCTATCGGGCACCGGTTACACGAACCGCGCGAGACCAAGGTCCTCGTCGGGGCCTCGTGGAGACTCGGATTTCGAAGCGACGAACAGGTGGCAGGCAGGTTCGCCCACAAATGTAAAAAGTATGCAAATGAAAGATCATTCACGTAAAGCTGGAGGAATAGATGCAGCAGGGGTTGGGAATACCCGCGCAGCACCCGGCGGAAAAGTGCTACAGGGAAGCAACAAGGCGGTGGTGATTGATGGGGGCTGCTTAACGCCTTCGAGCCA
>Ga0307982_1001465_pt1 | contig 19209 bp, 14 predicted proteins | sample OrgLakmetagen989_FD_201847 | JGI IMG/M metagenome (GOLD analysis project Ga0307982, IMG submission 201847) | Saline water microbial communities from Organic Lake, Antarctica - #989 | ecosystem: Environmental > Aquatic > Non-marine Saline and Alkaline > Saline | place: Antarctica: Organic Lake... | reverse complement strand
AGGACTTGAGTGCACGGGTGGCCATGTATCAACGTATCCCACGCCTCGCTCACTCCATGCTTTGCGAGCATCATCTTCCACCCAGGCTGCGTAAGAAGCTGGTCCTGCCACAGCGGGGCAGGGATTTGTGATGGGATCATGCTTTTTTTCCCGCTTCCGTGACACTTTACGATTAGTTGACATTTCGAGCGCAAAACCTTTCCATCGCCAATTCCGACGTGGTATATCCGGGAATGTTCCGTAAATCGATCGAAAGAGTGTTCTATTCGCGTATCCAAAATCAGATAGTGCAGCTCCGTAGTCTAAATAGGCATCACGCAGCTCAGATCTTGTAGAGCATGAAACATGTTCCTTGTTTCGTTGAAACCAATGTGACCCAAAAGCTCCGCACAGCTCATGAATTCCAAAATTCATTACGATCGCAGTTGGGCGTATTTCCTTTACGAGCTTTTCAAGTTGAGCGCGCCGATCAGACTGCATATCTTCACGTGATTTTCCATCGTACTCAGGAAGTAATAGTCCTCTCAGCGAGAATGATAGATCGAAACCCGGAAAGTTCAAATGAGATGAGCTCAGTTCCAATCCCTTTCTTTCGAGAAGATGATCCTCAATCTTATTTCGTGCAACAAGTTTTTTCTTTTCTCCAAAAACAAACTCGCGCATTGAAGCAAATATCCCTGATGTCGTGGAATCACCTAAAAAGAGCACCTTTTGGAGCGCAACGAAGTTACAGTTTGAATTCCCCAAAAACTTTCTCCGAGCAACATTGGAGAAAGCAGCGTAGTCCCAGTACGTACTCTTGCATAAGTACGGAACCCAATATTTTTTCCGGTCTTGTGGAATTGATCCACCGTTGATAATTAATTGCCTCGCCTGGGACAGCGGAAGCCACCTCCCCCAAGAACTGTGCTGAGCTGAGCAATGCGGTAGCCAGTCCAAAGTTTCTGGCACAGAACGTTGGATTCGAATCAGTGCTGGTGGCGCATTGAATATGTCATCACTATTTTGATAAGTTTTTCCCTCCACTCCTTCGACAACAACGCCAGGGCAGGATCCAATTTCTAAAGACTTAACAATTTGCAAAACAGAACTTTCATCGAAATCACGTCTGCCGATCAATGTCGCTAATTGCGAACAATAGGATTTATTGCCAAGTGATTGATAGGAGTTCATTTTTTTGCCTTCGAAAGCTGCTCCTTTCGACCAAGATGTCCACCGCGAGTGTGTATGTAGTGCATCCTGTCCGATATCCTTTGAATATAAAGAGACACACTGAACAGCGTATAGTCCCACGTCGTTGAGTAATCCGGGTCTAGGTAGCCACGCCACATTGTGAGGAGTAGTGCTTTGGATGTTTTTCGTGCTGTCGTCAGTCAAATCTGATTGCCCTATTCTAGATCCCGTAAACTCGCTCTCATTTCGAAGGGCATCGTTGCTCTCGATCTCGATGGCTTTTACAATCATAGGATCGATATCCCCAAAGTGCATCGTAGGTAGGATATGAACTCCTGATGATTTTGGTAGCCCTACCATAAGGCATTCAATCAACCGCCCATTACTAGTAAAGCGGAATGCCGGTTGCGGCTTCTCCGGCTGTGCTGCATTAGCAAGTCTTAAAGCTAAAAATGCTGCAATGATTTGGTCTCTTAGCCGCATCAAGGATTCCCAACAATGTTGTTGATTTTTCAGATTTAAAATGAATTGAGTTCTTCGCACTTGATACGTCCGGCTAGTACAGCGAGCTTAGAAGTATGAAGTCATGCTTCTACAGATGATGCAGCTTCGTGTGCAAGTGGTGACCATGTACATACTTATCTCTGTACCTACGTGTTACTTCTCTGATTAATCCTTCTTTTGGTCTGTCTGATCCTTCAACGCACGGTTCGCGAATGTGTGGTTGATGGCCAGGGCGTTTCTATGACTTCTTCCTGCCTCGACTCACACTTTGTGTACAGTTGTTAAATCCCCAACTGTTACACTTGCGCGCTCCTCTTCGTGTCAGCCCTCTTATCAAGCGCTCTACTTCGCGGGCTCGGCTAGCTCTGCTTCGCCGCCTTGCCTTTTCTCCTCTCTTCACCAACCAACGACCCACCAATGGAAAAACACCGAAACGTCCAGACGACAGCGAAAACAAATAATAGTTCAGCACGCTGAAAGTCCAATTTTCGCGCCTCCCCCGAGGGGACGGGAGGATTGGTGTTAGTATCTATACAGGGGAAGGGTGCCATTTAGGCGGCATCAATTTTCGGTCGGAACTCTTATAAAACTTCGCGTTACATACAGGGAGTTGCACTGCATGCTTACATACCCAGCAAACCCGCAAAGGAAGGAAGTGGGAACGCAACAACAGGAAATTCCCAAGATCGCAATGTCAGAGCTAGCTACCAGAACCAGGTACCCGGTAATAAACGTAAATTAAATTTGTATACTCAGGAATACATGGCACTCTTCTCCATAACTTACTAGGTCAAGTCCCTGCTCGGGGAGGTGGGGCCTCAGGCACGGAAGTGGCTACACGTGAGAAATAAGCAAGAGAATTGCTATAATCCTCATCATTCGAGATTTTGCGACGAGCCAATGTGGACTCGAAGCCACCTGCTTGAGTCCTCTTATATACCTGCGGATATCTCATGTCTGTGGTCGCACAGAAAGGGCATACATGAGGAGGTTAACCGCACAACGATTCCAACGAGTTGGGCCCGGCCCAGGGACCCCGCTGATGCTAATACGACCGCGCCAAGCTTCCTCCTCTTATAAAAGTTACTTCCAGCTCCCCTCATAAATAAGACACATAATTAAGCACGCATATTCGAGCGCCCGATCGGCCATGAAAGGAGCGAGCCACCTACGATCGCTACTATAGAGCTCCTAGTGAACCTGCTTCATCTCTACATCTCATTTCTTATAAAGCCCCTTTTCCCCTTTTAAATTTCAGTTTGAGCTTCCTTGCTTTGTATCTCTGTCTTTTAGCTAGATTATTTAGCCTTCTTATTTGGGCCCTTCGCGGCCAGCGTTAAGCTCTAAAGGAAATTATACTCATGGATAATTCGACTATATTAACGCGCTTCTCAATGGCGAATTGTGTGCTTAGGAATTTCTATGAGTCAATAAAGAGAGCTTAGGAAATACAAATGGTCGCTCTTATCACTGAATATACCATTATTCAGGCTCTTGTGATGTTTGTGGTTTTGCAGGAAATATTAACGAGCACTAAGTTGTGATTCACATAGCTGTTAATGCCCATACATAGCACCTCATTGTGACGAAAGATTCTCATGAGGAGCAGCGGCAAAGGTCATCGGCGCTTCCATTATCCGTGCATACACAAGTGAGACCGGGACAGCAAAAGATAGTAGTCGAAGCGTTATATGCAGCCTTTTCTGAGCCGCAAACAGCTGGTGCAGCCATGCATGTAGGGTTTCCAGTGTTGCCTCGCCACTGCCCGAACTCGTTGGTTTGAGTGTTGGCCTCGAAGATGGACATGTCCAGCGGTTGCGGCAGGCCTGCCCATTGTGCCCAAATGCTGCGGACACGCAAAGCAGAGATGAAGAGCGCCAAGAAACGTTCGATGAATAAAGTTGAATGAAATCTAAAATCACCTGTGATCTTCATATTCGTATCCTGTGTTCGGGTGTACGATCATGGAAAAGTCACCCCGGTGCTGCAGCATCCACGGCACGACAAGAGCATAGTAAGGCACTGGTATGAAGATAGACCACTCGCCGACGGGGAACGGACCTTTAAATTATCAAGATTATCTATGTAAGTTCAAAATGCCACGACTTTATTGAACGCTAGCCCAGGAGTTGTCTTACCGCCAGCTAGTGTTTCATTCGCGAAGTCGTGATCATTGATCATGCATAGAACGCCGTAGTCATAACGGCCGTCACATTCCTCTGCGAAGACAAAAATGAAAAACGTGAATGGCACCATATAAAGCAGCGCCAATCTACGTCGATACTTCATAGCAGTAAAGAGATGTTCATTGCCCTAGCCAGAAGGGCAACCTCCAAGATATGGCGAAAACCAATCAGCAGCCCTTGCCCTTAAGTCCAGAGCGCCTTGAATTGAGTCTGGGTTCGTCAAAAAGTACCTACGAGAGCCAGAAATCATGTACTGTGATCATCACAAATGATGCAGTTGAATTGGCAAGCGTATGATTTGGCTTACGTGATGTGAATGTGCCACGAAAGCACTGGTGGAGGTTCTTCATCTGCATTCCAACGCAAGGAGGTTTTGTTGACCTTCACGTGGGGGTAATAAGTCGGGTGGCCCGACGCGAGTGCGAATAAAAAGCTCAAAGCTGCAGTGCAGCGAACGATTGGGGTTGAATGCATTATACTACCAAGCTACAGTATGGCGTTATCAAGCCGGCAAGCTAACTTAGCTACTAGAGTAAGGACGAAAGATACTCTTCGCGTTGTGATTTGTGACACTATAGTATGACACCAGATGACACCATGCCATGGAATAGCTAGGCTCCTAACGAGCTTGCTGCGCCAAAATTCTGAGAATTCCTTACCGAAGTCAAAGCGAGCTCAGCACTATTTTGTACTATAGCCTGCAAATAGCCTTGCTGAATAAACGACCACTACTACACATATTGTGAGTGTGCACTATGATATGAAAGAATAAGGACTAGAATTGCGTTCAAGTGAGTGCCAGTAAGTATCGAGTCTCCGTAGCTTGCTCCGTACGTATTATATTCATACGCAGGAAGCCCATTCACAAGGCGACTGTCGCCACAAACCAAACTCTCGCTACGTTAATAGTTCGGAGCAACCACTGATGCCGGAATCTAAGTCTTCATTGTGTGTGCTATTGTATCAAAGAAGGAGTTGACGCAGATTCACCTTTTAGTATGAAGTGTTTGGTTGCTGTAGAGGAAATACTCCCCAATTACAAAATAACACCCCTGTAATATATACAGTAGCGACAGAAAAGTACAATCTTCAGGGCAAGTCTGACTGAGCTGAGTGCCCTTTTGCATAAAGCAATTGAAATTATTTGCTCTCAATAAATCTATGGTACTAGGCATGGTATTATATATGGTATCATTTGCCAAATCCGCCATCTCAGTGTCCATCAGCCGTCAGCTATAAGCCATCAGGAGGTAGCATGCTGCAGTTCTGATCAAAACTGATTCTTGTGTCAAGATAAATCGAAATTTGCTGCTGAGATATTTCGAAACCTCACTAAATACTGGAAAGTTAGGTCTCAGTAGCGCGGGAGCCCCCACTAGCCAATATCAATGCCCAATACCAATACTTCAACCATACTAACACCCCCCACTTCGACTGGAATTCAACGAGATACGTACTGTGTATTATTTAGCTGTGCCTCTATACCTTGCTGTTTACTCTGGGGTGCTGTTGGGGGGGGGGGGGGGGTGATGAGGGCTCCAGTTGCTAGTTGGAAGTTTGAGGTGGGACACGCATCGAACTGATACTGACACTGGTACTAATACGGATCATTTGGTATTTGGTTGAAAATTCCTATCAAGTCGATATGCACTATCTGTTACTCAAAAGAGCTACAAGAGGCACATATTCACCCCATAAGATCAACTCCCATTGAAATCAGCGACGAGCTGGCGAGGTCGCTTGTGCAGCTGACGGCCCTCGAGGTGGCGCTACCATGAAGCCGAGAAGTGTTTCATAGCTGCCAAAGACCAGGGCGGACGTGAGCACGGACTGCACAATTTTCGTTTCAAACCCATTAAAAAGCCCTGCAAAGCCCTCGGTGCGCCACACTGCTGTCAAGCAGCTCAATGTTGTGCTGGCAGGTGGTACTGGTGCCACTGCACTGCTAGCCGGGTCGGTGTCCTCTGGATTGCCACTGCTGTCACGACTTTCATTGCCGGCATCGCTGCTGCCACTAGGGCTGCTCGCTGCTGGACTTTCCTCGGCAGAAGCTTTCTCGATTGCCTTCGATGATGCTTCCGACCGCAGCCTTGATTGCGCGAGCTGCAGGGGGTAGGTCGCTACGGTGGCGGTGAATTTGGCGATGGCTCCAAGCACAAAGCCCTCTGTAGGGGTCAACGCCATGACGGGTGGTCCCGCTGCCGCGGCGGCACCGAGCTTAGGGCCTGGGGCAGAAATGGAAGGCTTGATGGTGGCAGCCGCGGCTTTCCGCAGCATGAGTACGCGCTTGCAGCCCTCGTAAACGGCTATAAAATAACGGGTGTATCATGCACATGTGCAAAGGAAGTAGTAGGCAAATTAGATCCAGAGGCGATTCCATGGCATACCCGGAGAGCGCCAAGAAACATCAAGTAAGGGAATAGAAGACTATAAAAGCATCCCATAACGGCAAGAGCATTGAAAGTTACTACGAACGCGACGACGAAAGACAGCAACGCACCAAAGTGGATCGCCGGGTTGGAGACGAGAACGAGGCCAGCCGCAGTGCCGCTCCACAATTTGCCAACCCCTTCGCGCTTCCCAATCGCAAGCAAGAGGCGCACCAAGCCCAACACGCCGCCGTACTCTGCTGCTCGAACGGGTCCCGTGCTCGTTGCGCCATCACTTTTGCCAGGACTGTCGGTGTCGTTGCCACCGTTATTGGTGGTGGTACCTGAAGAGACTTCTGCTGCTACTGCTGCTGCTGCTGCTGCATCGCCCTCGTGCGCTTCCCCAGTGTTTGCATCTTTCGAAGCAGCTTGGCCCGCTTTCTGCTGGCGCATCTGGTCTTGCTGGCCAGAGCGCATGCGCGTCGCACCCACCCAGAGGGGGTTGGCAATGACGACGTTCAGCATGCCTGCGACAAATAACGGAGTTTTCGAAAGAAATAAAAAGAAGTTTAGGTGCATAACGTATGAAACAGAGCACTGTTAAGACCGAAATGCTAACGGTGCTACAGCCAGAGTCAGTATCTAAGCCACTGGTGCATCATGGTGAGACTAGCTAGTGCACGATGGCACGTACCTGCCAGACTGGATGTTAGGAGGTCTTCTAAGTTGCGCCGACCCGCAAAGTCACCACCTCCGCCTCCGTTAGCACGTTGCCGCTGCAGCCGTGCCACCCGAAGTGCTTCTGCAATTTGCTTCAGGGCATGGAAAGTCATGTAAAAGATGAAATTCGACACGGCAAGTGCTGCGAGCGACGGAGTCAAGCCGCGGTAAAACCCAGCCAACCCTTGCTCCTCGACCGTGTCCACCAGGCAGCCCACCCGCTCCCCAAATCGAGCATTTTTGGGCGAGGCCACCTTCGGCGCCATCCCCAACTGTTAAAGCAGACAACATGTCAAACATGCTAGGGTGGTCTGCTAGAAGACTTACACTTTGCAAGCAAGCGCTATGAAGGGAGTATCGAAGTCAGCTATCTGTTACTTATATAAGAGGTTGTCAACCTGCTGCAGCGTGCGAAGCTGATCCAATGGATACAGAAGAGCAAGAGCTAGCACTGACGAGGTAGCCCCGGCAACCCCATGTGCCAGTAGAGAGGCTGGAGCAGCTTGCTGACCACTGGCCATGATACGCCTCGTAACACAATATCTATTCGACTTGTCGACTAAGTCGAGCTAAGTAGTAGGTAAAGCCCAGTGGCTACAGTCCAGTTGTGCTGCGGTGGGTGGTGTGAAGCATTTTGATGTTCAAAAAGTTCAAAACCTTCTGTTCTTCTTATTTCTTCTGTTTGTTGCCTCCCGCTCCCGCTGCAACGAATATTTTTTTGGGAAAAAAAAATCTTGACCCTGAACTGGATATCTGTATCGATGACAAGCCGTCCTCAATGGCAGCTGCGTGGCGTGCGGGCTGTCATCACAGGCAGTACGAAAGGTTTGAGAATACCTTCGAAGTTTTCCTATCAAGGATAAGCTTATTTTAATGACTGTGTCACTGCGATTTCTTTAGGGATCGGCTTGGAGACCGCCAAGGAATTCCTGAATCTCGGCGCTTCGGTACGCTAAAGGGTTACTTATGGATGCGTTTTTCATCTTTCACAAGTCTTTCCTTATTGACTCTTATTTCAACATATCCATTTCCATCGTCTTTATACATGCGTTTCGGACCAGGTGGTCTTAGTGTCCAGGAACGCCCAAGAAGTCAGTGCTCTCGTGGCAGAACTCCGAGCTCCTGACGGGCCAGGCATGCGGCTACCTCCACGCTTAGCTGGCCGCGATTCTAAACCACCACCGGCAGCCAGTGCTGCTGATGGGTTGCCAGTACCGCCTGCCGAACAAGCTAGCATCACTGGTTCAAAGGCACGCAACTCCAAAGCGCCCCGAAAGTGTAAATACGGTGTGCGCTGCAAATTTCGTGACACTTGCAAATACTCGCACGATGACTCGGATTCAACTCTTCCTGCGGCTGAGGCAAGCGCTGGCACTGCCAAGTTATTGTCAAGGGCCGGCGGCGCGTCGAGTGGTGGGAGCGCCAGCAACAGCCGCGAGAGAGTGTTTGGATGCGCAGCAGACGTGTCAACCTCAGAAGGACGGGCGAACTTGGTAGCTTTCGTGACTGACCTCTGGGGCGGTGCTCTGGATACTCTGGTAATATTTCAAAAAAAAACGTAGAATACGGAAAGTACGACAAGATTTGGGGCGTTCTCTTTATTTATTTATTTAACTTCTAAGCACAATCTCTTGTCAAGAAAGATAATGTGGTCGAAGCTGTACGTAATTGGGCGCTGCCTTCTGTGGTGGTGTTAGGTCAACAATGTCGGAACCAACGTCCGAAAGCCAATCGGTGAGGTCTCTGGTGCCGACTACAGCCGTATGATGGCCACCAATGTGGACTCAACTTTCTTCCTCTGTCAGGTAAGAAAATTAATACTGCCGTACTCTCCCTACTGAGCAGTTTGTTTCGAAACGATTGCAGTCCTACTTTTAAATGAAGTCATTTTTTTTGTTATGTTAACTGAAGTTTGGGATTTTTGTCGTTTTTTTAGGCTTTCGAAGGACACTTGAGGCGTGGCAAGGGTGCGTCAGTGGTGAATGTTGCGTCAGCTGCAGGCCTCACCTCCACTGGCACGGGCGCCGTTTACGCCATGACCAAAGCTGCCATGGTAAGAGCTTGTGCCGTGCGAGTGAACAGTAGAGAGGGAGCTACTTTAGGTTATGAATGCGTGAAGGCTTCGTGTAAGTTTTATGGAAATTATGTCTCCTCTAGTTCTGCTCTTCAACGTCGTGACTTTTGAACTCCAATAGGTGCAGCTCACCAAAAACTTGGCGTGCGAATGGGCGAAGCATAACGTGCGAGTCAATTGCGTGGCACCGTGGATGACGCAAACGCCAATGCTCACCGATGCCACTAGCGGCGATCCTGAAGCGCTCAGCAAGGTAAAGTATTGGTGTTGGAGCGAAATCTTAATCATTCGTTCTGTAGTTTAACACGTGGTGAAAATTGTGCGCAAGGGGGGGGGTAATTGCTTGGTGCAGAGCTCCGCATGTGTGCAACTGAATTCCCCGAGGTGACGCCGGTGATGACTCGATTTGACTCGGATTTTCTTCTTTAAATTCTTGTCCACATTCTGAAGACAGATTCAATCTCAATATATTTGTTATTTGTCTACAATTTCATAATTCTCTCGCTCTCTTTCTCTCCGTTCTCATTTCGGCAACGGGGTTACTCCACAGGCCATGGCTGCCACGCCGCTGGCTTCGTCCCTGGGCCGTTTGCCTGACCCTCGGGAATCGGCCACCGCCATCGCGTTCTTGGCCATGCCGGCGGCTTCCTACATTTCGGGCCAGACGCTGAGCGTGGACGGCGCGTTTGGCGTGCACGGCTTCAACGGCCCTTGCGTTGACACTTGAAAGTGCTGTCGAGGGCGCGCGCACGATGCAATGTCCGCGATGCGACCTGGGTCTGACTGAGACGCCTAGGAGTGAGTAAAGTTCGTGCCTTGTATCTCGAATCGCCGGAAATAGAAGCAAAGAGGAAAGAGCCCTCTGTTTCAGTTGGCCTTGGGCTCGGGCTCATCAGGGATAGAGAAACGATCCAGGAGGGTTTCATGCTTCTGAGCTGCCAGGTGCCTACGTGCGACGTGGCTACAGTAGTGACCAATAATAGCGCCGGTAGAATTTCCGTCTTGAATGTTCCTTCGTTCCTTCAATATCAACTTAAAACCAGTTGAGTGCATTGTTTTTGGTTGGCGGTGAAGTGGCTGCCCTGCTATGAATAAAAAAATTGTGGCTCCAGGACGCGCAAAAACTCAGACTGGACGCGGACGCGAATCTGGCCATATTTACCGATTTACCGAGTATAATCCCGCGATATACCGTGTATTAATCCCGTCACAGTCGATGGTGATTGGTCAGTGAAGATGTGAACATGAGGTCTGACTGAAGATCTGAGAATTGCGTCAACTTTTCTGAAGTAGTAGCTAGCTTCACGTTGGTGCTACTAGCGCTTGAACGACGAAGCAGTGCGATACGGTGTTCATCTAGACCAATGGCACTAGATGAGCCATTGGAGGGCGTTGTAAAGGAGGGCCCATGCGATATTGAACGCAAAAATAAAACTTTTGCCCGATATCTCCGATGGGCGCCTCCCATTTTACAGATAATTGACCGAGAGGCGACCTCTGTCTCCATGATGCGGACATTGGAGGTGCACTCCGCAGTGGATAAGGGCAGAACGGGGCCTATGGGTAGGAAGTTTCGAATCGAGATTGGAACCACTGACGGGACGCCTGCGGTTACTATTATTGTGTCTAAGGCTGATGTGGCGAGTTGGTTGGCAGCTCTCAATAGTCTGGCCACTGGCGAACCAAGCCCTCAGGTATCCACAAATATCGAAGCTTCAACTCCACACGAAAATGCTTCGTCGGACTCTGCGATATTAAGTCCGATCCTAACTAACCCAACGCCACCCGTACCTAGAAGCTTTGGTGAATTCAAAATACAGCGAGAAAAAGCTTCCATGAAATTACAAGCGTTGGCCCGTGGGAAGAAAGCCCGGAAAGAAGTGGCATTGAAGAAAGAAAGTGGGAACTTGGTCAATTCTAAGGGGGCGGCAAGTATTAACAAGTCTCGACCTAAGCTGCCAGCCAAGGCCAAGGGCAGCACAGTATCAGTTTCCGCAAAGGCAAAGCAAGGCAAGCCAACTCTGCCTCGGCCAGCAGGAAAGGTATCAAAACCCGACGCGCCATGGCGTCAAAATTCAACCCGGGGTTATTCGCTCCCGCGTGGCCGCTCAGCGCCTTTGATCAGTTCAAGTGGATCTGCCTCGCCTCGGAGTCGTTCATCTGGCCCAGCGTCTAGGTCTAATGACAAGCAAAAGAACGATACATTATTTCGTCCAAAAGTTGACAAGATTGCACAAGGCTCAAGCAGCGATAAAAAGCACGTCAAGAAGCGATCTGCAAGCGAAGGTCGACCAGACCGAAAGATGACTCCCACTGAATTTGCATTAGCCAATGCCAATGGCGAATTTCAGAAGAGACAAGCTAAAGCGCGCAAGCAGCAGGAAGACAATTTCCGTAAGATTGATGCGGATGGCGGAGGCACTTTAGATTTGGACGAGATTGTCAAAGGGGCTCACATTTTGGATATCACCGAGGAAGTTGCTCGAGAGTTGTTTGCAGAGCTCGACGACGGGAGTGGAGAAGTAAGCATTGAGACATTTCTGGCAAAGACTAAGGGTCGAACTCAGACGAAGAGCTTTGGTCGTGCTGCATCGGCGACAGAATCTAGTTTGAATGCTGAAAGGAGTATGACTCAGGGAGAAGAAATGATCAAGAATCGCACCGGAGGACGTGCTCAGCAATCAATGCTTCTTGATAGTGCTAAGGAGGAATTTCAGAAGAGACAAGCTAAAGCGCGCAAGCAGCAGGAAGACAATTTCCGTAAGATTGATGCGGATGGCGGAGGCACTTTAGATTTGGACGAGATTGTCAAAGGGGCTCACATTTTGCATATCACCGAGGAAGTTGCTCGAGAGTTGTTTGCAGAGCTCGACGACGGGAGTGGAGAAGTGAGTATTGAGACATTTCTCGCAAAGACTAAGGGACGGACTCAGACTAAGAGTTTTGGGCGTGCTGCATCGGCGACAGAATCTAGTTTGAATGCTGAAAGGAGCATGACTCAAGGTGAAGAAATGATCAAGAATCGTGTCGGTGGGCGGGCCCAACATTCAATGCTTCTCGATAGTGCTAAGGAGGAATTTCAGAAGAGACAAGCTAAAGCGCGCAAGCAGCATGAAGACAATTTCCGTAAGATTGATGCGGATGGCGGAGGCACTTTAGATTTGGACGAGATTGTCAAAGGGGCTCACATTTTGGACATAAGCGAGGAAGTTGCTCGAGAGTTGTTTGCAGAGCTTGATGATGGCAGCGGTGAAGTGAGTGTTGAGACATTTCTGGCGAAGACTAAGGGACGGACTCAGACTAAGAGTTTTGGGCGTGCTGCATCGGCGACGAAGTCTAGCGCAATGAAAAAGACGTCGACTCAAGGCGAAAGCATGTACAACAACAAAGTACGAGGACGCAAGGTTCAATCGGACATCGCTGCCCAAGCTCGTGAAGACTTCGACAAGCGCACCGCATCAAACCGCAAGCGTGCCGAGGCAAAGTTCCGAGAGCTCGATGCTGACAACAGCGGTACCTTAGACCTCGACGAGCTTCTTACTGGGGCTCACTTGTTGGGTTTGAGTGAAGACGATGCCCGGGCTTTGTTTCAAGAGCTCGACGCTAACCTCACAGGCGAAGTTGGAGTCGATGAATTTTTGGCCAAAGCTGGCTCCAAAACCACCACGAAAGGGTTTGGCCGTGCTGCTCAAGCAACGCTGAGTTCGATGGCCTCTCAAAAAGTCATGGCACCAACGGACGCCGCCGCAACTGCAGCCGCAATCGATGCTGCTCGATCTGCTTCAGAAGGTCGCGCGCCCGACGAGACATGGAGCGAGCTTCTCAACCTCATCAAAGCGCATGGGCTCGCCGATACACCCGCGCAGGCGCTCCTAATGAGGCTTGGCTACACTTCGATTCCCGTGGTAGCTGTGGGCGACGAATTGGCCTTGCGCAAAGGAGGCATGACGCGCATGCGCGCCATCAAGCTCAAGTCGCTGTGCCAGGCAGCGGTGCGCGAAGCGGAAGAAGCTGCAGCGTTCGGTGAAAAGCAAATCCCAACCTTAGAAACTGTGCGCGGCGAGTTCGAAAAGCGCGCGAAAAAGATGCGCAAAGAAGCAGAAGCTCGCTTTCGCGCCTTGGACACCGACGGCGGCGGTACCTTGGACCTTCAGGAGCTTTTGAACGGTGCGCACCTCTTGGGCCTCACGGAGGACGATGCCACTTTTCTGTTTCATGAAATTGACAAAGACGGTGGTGGTGAAATTGAAATCGATGAATTCTTGGCGAAATGCGGCCGCTCCACAACCACGGCGAAGCTTGGAAGGTTTGCCGAAGACACGGAGTCAAGCGCGGCGACACGCGTGAAGCGCCAACAGCCATCCGTGCTGGCGTCGAGAGCTATGGCCGCTGCCCAAGCCAACATGGCAGCAGCAGCAGAACAATTCAAGGTCCATCGGCCCGAAGATAGCGACAAACAAACGGCGGACTGGATTGCCAAATACTCGACTCCGAAGGGCAAGAATGCTGCCCATGGGAAAATGCCCGTCATGAAACGACCTGCGCCCACCCAGCGCATGGTAGTCGAAATGGAATTGCCGGTTGGCGCTTTGGCGGACGAAAAGGCGAGGCGCAAATTCGTGGATGGCACTGCTCTGCGGTTAGGCGTGCCTCCCAATTCTGTGGTCATGAAAAATGTCGGGTCTGGTCCCCAGCAAAACCCCCTTGTCTCCAGTGACGGCGCCGAGAGTCAAAGTGGCACAAGAAGCGGAGGCACGACAACGCCGGCTACTGGAAGTGCCAGCAGCAGCCGTGCTTCGACACCAGCTCGTGGCAGGTTACCTCGTGGCAATGAGAGTGGCGATGACAACAGTGTATCTATGAGCCCGCATCGCAACAAGCTGTCGAAGAAGTCCTCTTCGAAGTCTTCTTCCTTTTCCTTCAAGATTCCGTCCTTCTTCAGCGGCAAGAAAGAGAGCAATACATCCGCTGCCGAAGCGAACAGTGCCAACGAGAATCACGATGTCGTTCTCAGCTCTGATTACAACCATTACACTGCCGATTTAGATATGGGCCCAAAGAACAAACGTGTGGCCGCGAGACCCAATTTAACGAGTTCCAAAAAGGCCACCAAGGCTGGAGTAGGCCGCGGTATTTGAGAAGGGTCGAAAGGTACTTTCGTTGACACATTTTAGCCCCACGTGAATCCAAATGCCCTGAAAGTACACACAAATGTTAAGTTCCTGGCAATTCGACACTTCTAAATTAACTTTAAACCACCAGTGTCGCTTGTTTTTGTTATTAGGAATTAGCCCGCGTATTTCTTTACTGCACTTCGCCCATAGTAGCTAGTAGATCCTAAAAGGTAAATATTAAAAGAAGCCGCAATTATTTTTCGACGGCCGATATGCGCTTTCAAATGAAAACACGCACAAATAGCAATGGGCATGGATCATAGATGCTTTCAACCCGCAAATAGAAATAGCTGCCTTAAAACTTGATTGGATAAATCAAGATGCCTTCTAGTGCCATTCAAATATAAATGTAAGGGCTGGAGCTACTCGGTAAGGAACCACAGAAGGACAACCGAAATATCGAAGATATAAGATATCCCCCCCGTCTCAATTAGTACCCATATCAGTAAAGGCCGAGGGAAGTAGAATCGAGCGCGCAAAGCCGCTTGCACTCCTCTCGCATGCTCTTTTGGAGCCATTCTTTCATGGCTTGGCCACAAAAGGCGTGGGTCACAGCGGCGCAGGTCACGGCAGCAGCCACCGGAGGCGGTGCGCCCAAACTGTCAAACAGGAGCGCATGCTCGTCGGAGCTGCAGGTCGCAAACACGCCGGAATCGTCCGTATTGACACTGAACGGGTGCTGCCCCGTGAGCCAAGTGTGGGCTGTGGGGTGCTGAACAAGGCTTTCAAGCCCGAGGGTTTTCAGGTTGGAGGTAGGGCAGAGCTCAATCGGTACTTTCGACGCTTGCACCAGGGCTACCTGTAGTCGTAAAACAAGCGTGAAGCACGGTTTAAGTAACGAAAAGGACTTTCGCGGAACGCACGGCGAGCTATATTAACCTGAGCAGGGGTGAGGTACAGAGCATGGCCAAGTCGTTGAGGCTTCATTGCCAGCACCGAGTCCATCTCAGCTTCTTTGCCCTTCACCTATTGGTGGATAGAGAACACATTTGTGAGGTGAGTGAGCACAAAGAGGGCTCGAAGTAAGGTCAAGACAAAGGAGCAGCTCGCATAACCAAGAGTTGAGCAAAACACGCGCCGATGTATAGAACGAGAAAACAACAACTAATACTGCTTTAAACTCCGGCTTGCAACTCCCCCCCTCCTCCTCCCCCCCAGTCACAGCACATACACTCACACCCACCCACACACCTCGCCGCAGTGCACCGTGAGCGGCAAGCCATGAACGCGAGCGTCCTGGAGCGCTGCAGCCAAACTCGCGATGGCGCACCCTTTGGTTGGGTTCCCACTCAGGTCCAGGCCCACCACTAAGCCGCCGGTACCACTGCTACCACCACCGTTGCCACTGCTGCCAGCACTACCACCACTGCCACCGCTGAACTCACCGCTGCCACCGCCACTACCACTGGTGGCCTGATGACCGTGGTGGTGCGCTAATGCGAGGGCAGCGACTTCGCTGGCTTGAGCGGGGCCTTGCGCGCGGTCAATGGACAAGATCAACCGAGCTGACAAAGTCATCGACCGCCGGCGCTGCTGCTGCTGTCCTGCATCCTCGGCTGAGAAAACACTAGCAGCTGCTGCTGCCGCAGCGGGTGGTGGCGGTTGAATCGACGTGTCAAAGGCCCCCAACGAAGCATTGAAGTCAATGGCAGCGTCCCCAGGGTCGCCAGCAGCGGTGAAGTGAAAGGCTTGGATTTCAGACAGCACTGCTTCTACGTAGCCTGCAGCGTCTGTCCCTGTAGTACGTACATGAACATGGGCAGAACACGAACCGGCAGAATAAATTAGACACGAGACGGCAAATTGTGCCACCACGGAAATGTATAACCAAAATGTACATGTAAAAGGAAAAATCTACACGCTAAGGAGTGCATTTAATTGAACCGAAAAGACGGCAAAAAAGTATCAGTCTTGCATTGAAGTGGACCAATATCAAAGCAGATCAAAGCAAATTTGAACGAAAATGCGCTGTCCGCTTACCATCCTTGAGAGCCCGTGGAGTAGTGCGAAGCTCCAGATAGCAAACGCCGTCGGCTGCGAAGTCTTCAAGCACCTGTTGTTGAAGAAGGCGATTAAATTAAACGTGATGGCGTGTGTGAGCAGCGGGTTTTGAGCTCCATAAGAATGGAGAAGAGAAGGAGTGCAAGCACCAGGATCGAGCCAGTTGCAAGAGGTGTATTTGTCTGGGATGCCTTAGTTGCGGTGTGAAACGTTTACGACTGATTAAATACCTACGCGCACACCTCTCGCGTTACGCGTCGAAGGATTGGGGCAGTGTCGATGAGGGCGTGGATGAGCTCGAAAATTTCGAAACACTCTGACAGAGACCTAGAGCCAGATCCATTGAATTGCATTATGGATCCAAGTAAAGCCAATTCACATTAACGCAAATGTGAAGAAAAGCTAGCACATGATGAAATCATGACAGACATGGCCATGCGAGCATGCGCACACTAGCTGCAACGAACTAGACTACGGGCATGCACTCAACAAGAAGGTATCCACCTGTGGTCGCGGGTATAAGGTGTAGCATCGCGCAGAAGTCGCTCCGCTTTAGCAGCAATTTCAGGTCCTCGTTGCTTCGCTAGTTCTAGCAAGGTTGTCGGCCGCACCGAGCCCGAAAGATGAGCGTGTAGCTCTACCTGAATAATGTGAAAAGTGTCCCAATTGTTTTGAATATAGCCTAGAAATCAAGCAAGTTGTCTATGACTATGATTGCTCTGAAAGGTGTTTACAAGTGGACAACGATTTGATCGGACGGTCACGCTCACGATTGATCTACTTACATCAGCTAACTTAGCTAGAGATTACTTCTGTACAAGATCATCATTATCTAGCAGCTACATTTGACATTCAATTTTAGCTGTGTGCACCTTTGGCATTCGCCGGCAGAAACGTTCCAGCCTAGTTTTGCGCCGTTTGTGAGCCATCGCTGCTAAGGCCAGTATTGACGCCATAGCGACTACTGGCTTGTTCATAGGTAGTGATGGTGTAACGTATATGCAGCGCTGACTCTTTGCACGATCCTAACTGGCTTCTACAAGGTAATGCAACGAGAAACTGGTGGGTTGAGCGTCTCGCTGCACTCAGATGAGGTGAAGATGAGATCGAGTAGTTGTTGTCGTGATGTCATGGCGTGATTAGCATGGTTGGAGCCTTCGTCTCAAATCTCAGTGAACCAGATCCAAAATTATTGTCATCCGTACCATATTAGATTTTTCCCTCTGTTTTTCATCAATCATCATGATTTCACTTGTCAAAAGGTGAAGGGTAGCGTGCTCAAAGCCGCACTCCATGCTGGCAGCGCAAACAACGGCTATGAAGACGAAGGCTTTCACTGCTGCAATGTTGTCCGCTCAATTACGTTCTGTGCTCAGCGGCCCGAGCTTGCCCAGCCGTGGCCGTGCCTTCGCTACGGTCGCGAGCTTGCGCGGTGGTAGCACCGTCGGCGACGATGCTAAAAACTTGCCTGCAGGCAAGGTGCCCCTGTCCGAAGCAACCATGAACCCGTCCTTGGTGAAAGCTTCTTACGCAGTGCGAGGTAAAGTGCTAGACCGCGCTATGGAGCTGATTAAGCAGCTGAACGATGATCCGGGAAGGTACATGACACCATCCTAACAGCTGCTGCAAAACCTCAAAACCTCTGTTGCCTGTTAAAATTTTGCTTCTAAAAGTTGCCCATCCTTTGCCTTGTTCGTTATCATTATGATTGAAATACATGAAGTATAGGGGCTTGAGTGCTACATGCTCGGAATTTAAGTGCGCTTGCAAACTTTCTCAGCCGTTGTCAATATCTTTGGTGTCAACATTCTCACTTCCGTGTCTTCGAATCTTTATTCATTCCTACAATATCTTATCCATAATAGTGCCCCGAGCATAATTTTTGCCAATAATTCATAGCAAGAAAATAAAATGATAGATTCACTGAGATGCTCGACTTCTAAGTTCCCTAATTGTGTTATTTTTTACCCTCTTGTGTTTCTTATCACCTTTAAGCCTGCCATTTGACGAAGTGGTGCAGTGCAACATCGGGAACCCGCAATCCCTCGGCCAGTCACCCTTGTCGTTTCACCGGCAAGTGTTGGCCCTGACGCTAGCCCCGGAGTTGATAGACCACGCGAAAGACGATGCGAACGGTGCGTCCTTTGCGATGATGATTATAATGATGAGGATGAAAATGTTCTCACCTTTTGTACATTACTGGTAGCACTCCAAGTTTCTTTCGTCATTTTACCTGGCCTATCCTTTCTATTTCTCTTTCTCGCTTTCTCTCAAATGCACACTTTGTATTGGGCTAGGCTCGTCGTTTCCCTATGCTGCTGATGCGCTGGCCCGCGCGACAGCTTACCGTGCAGCGATGCCCTCGATGGGCGCCTACTCCCACTCCCAGGGGATTCCTAAGGTAAAAGTTGAACTTGTAGTAGAGAAACTCCTTTACTGCCTTCTAGTTGCGGCCTAGTAATAAATTTCTCAGTCTCTACGTTTGCCCCTCATCATCCTACCTTTCGTGTCTCTCCTCCTACAAACGTACTGCTTACCCTTCAGGTCCGGGAAGAGGTAGCGGCGTTCATCGAGCAGCGCGATGGAGTGCCTACCGGGTCCGTGAACCCCGACGCGATCTTCTTGACCAACGGGGCTTCGGACGGGGTGCGCATGGTGATGTCGTCCTTGCTGCGCAAACCCCCCGTACACAACGACGGGGTCCTGGTGCCCATTCCGCAATACCCCCTGTACTCGGCCACTTGCGCCCTCCTCGACGGCGCACTGGTAAATGAAAATATATTGTTATTCTTCCTCCAATGACATCGATGATGATGCGCAACTCATGCGTGTGCGTGTGCGTACGATCAAGTGCGCGCATAGAAACGCACACGCGTGCTCGCACGCAGCGCTCATAATTTTTGTAGGGTGCCTCTTTACGACCGCCTTTTTTCTATTCACCGCACAATTCTTTCTCCTTTCACCTCTCCCGAATCGCCCTTCTGATCTTCTTTATTCAAAAGGTCCCG
>Ga0307982_1001464_pt1 | contig 19211 bp, 13 predicted proteins | sample OrgLakmetagen989_FD_201847 | JGI IMG/M metagenome (GOLD analysis project Ga0307982, IMG submission 201847) | Saline water microbial communities from Organic Lake, Antarctica - #989 | ecosystem: Environmental > Aquatic > Non-marine Saline and Alkaline > Saline | place: Antarctica: Organic Lake... | reverse complement strand
CCGCCACCGCGTCAGTGAACAACCGCTGGGCGGCAAACAGGTCCCGCAACGCCTCCACAAGCCACCCCGGTGTGCCCCCCGCCACGATGCCGCGCAGGGCCTGCAGCTCGGCCTCCACGCCCCCCCAAGCCACGCTCGCGTCCAGCCGAGTGGCCTCCAGCAGATTCCAATCGCCCTCTTGGGAGGCGCCCGATGCCACTGACACGGCATCATCATCCTGGGCGGCGGCAGCGGCGGGCCGCGCCCCTGGGGCGTCCATCACCAGCCGCAGGGCAGGCGCCCCAGCCGAGAGACGGGAGCGGGGGGCGGCGTGGGGCAGGGACTCTGCCACCACGGAATCGTTGGCGCCGTCGGGGGTGTCAAAAGTGCTGGGGGAGTCGGCAGTCCTGTGGCCGCCAGGGGTGTGCAGGGGGGATAGGGCACCGCCAGCACCCCCCCCTGTGGCAGCAGCAGCAGCGACGTGCTTTTGGATTTCGTTGCTGCTGATGAGGCCAGTTTCCCGGCGCTTGGCGCGTCGGCGTGCCGAGGGAGTGCGAGGGGGGGCTCCTTCTTCGCTGCCGCCCCCCTCAGCCCCCATGAGGGCCAAGGGGACATCGTCTGCATCCTCGGCGTCAGCATCCGCTGCCATTTCCGCACGTGTCCTGTGCCCACCTGTGGGGGACAGGGCTGCCTGCAGGCTCTTGGCCAGGGCTGCCAACTCCGGATCGCCAGCTGACATGGTGTCAGCGGCGGCGGCGACGCCCAGGCCCCCCCGGTTGCCGGCACCATTGCCAGCGCCAGCTAGGTGGGCGGGCGATCGGGAAGCGTCGCTGGCGGAAGGCCCAGGTGCATCGGAGGCCGCCCCCCGCTCTGCTACTGCCCGGCTGTGGCGCTGTGCGAGCAGATCCTTGGCCTTGCTGGAGAGCGCCTCCCCCCCTAACAGGCGCAGCACCTTCCCTAGGGCGGCGGCGTCGTCGATGCCGGGGGAGGTGTCACGGTAGTAAGCGCATGCGGCCAGCAGCAACTCCAGGGCGGCCTCCCGCACCTCAGCGTTGGAGCCCCCTAGGGCAACTGCAGCCCCCTTGTACACCTCTCGGCCAGTGACCCGGGAGAGGGCAGGGACACCCACCCCCCCCCTGGCTGCAAAGTGCCCCCCCATGAGGGTCACACACTGGCAGCCCATGCCGAGCACCTCCGCTACAGACTTCTTGTTCTTCATCTCCAGCATGTTGTTAGCGGTGTACCCAAGGAGGCTCTTCACGCCCGCCAGGGACAGCGGCCCTGAGGACGGTGCCCCCGCTGCATTGGCGGCGTCCCCACTGCTTACAAGCACTGCCAGGTCGGCCAGCGTACACAACAAGGCACGCATGGAGCGCCGTGTGGCGTCACGAATGGCCCCTGAGACATCGGCCACAGTGGGCGCGATGGCAGCCATGTCGGTTTCCGTCAAGCCCATGTCTGCCCCCGCATAATACGCCAGCACGCTCTGCAGCAGGCCCTGTGCAGCGGTGACAGTGGTGGATTTGGAGCTGCGTAGACGCACAGCAGCCAGGCGCAGCACACGGTCCACGTGGCACTCCAACCACGCAGGCTCCGCTGCCACTGCACCCGCCAGCTCATTCAGAGCGCCCTCTGCAGCAATGTGCTGCTCGCTGAAGAGATCTGCAAAGGCAGCTCCGCTGGCACAGCCGGCAACGGTCCAGTCCTCCTGCAGCGACTGCAGCGCCCCAGCGTCCTCTGAGCGCCATACACGCCCCCGTGCCTGTCGCCCCCGCGCCTCCCGGTCTGCAGCTGCCGTGCGTTTCAACACCAGCACAAGGGGGGTATCGGTGTCCGCTGGTGCAGCCGCCGCTGCAGCCGCCGGCACAGCACTGCTGCCTGCTAGCTTGCTGCGGCTCCCAGTGCGGCGCAGGGAAGCCACCCCCCCCGTAGCGCCCTTGCTGCTGCCGCCTTCGCTCGTGGCAGTGCTTGAGCCAGCTGCCCCCAGGCCACGGGCGGCACGGCGGGCCACTGCGGCGGCGGAGGCAGCAGATCGGGGGACCCCCGCGCCTGCACTGGCAGTGGGGGGGCGGCTGTGGTGGTGCTCCTCCGTCGGCTCCGCGCTGGCCACCGCTGCTGCTGCTGCTGCCCCTGCTGCTGCACCTGCCGCCGCGGCCGCTTTCACTCCGTCCTCACACGTGCGTCGCTCTGCGTCTTTGAGGGAGGCGAGAGCTGCCTTGAAGGGGGCCTGTCCGCTGTGCCGGGCGGCAGCAGTGATGGCTGCAGCAGCTGCATGCCGCGTACCCACTGCACGCGCCGTCATCAGCCGCGTCAGCACGCCTGCGCACGCAGTGCAGCCCGCAGACAGCTCCCCGGCAGGCGTGGCGCCCAGCAGGGGGGGCAGCCATGCCAGGAGCACATCGGCACCTGTGGCTGCCTTGAGGGCAGGCACAAGCACCGGCAGCATGCTGTCCAGTGCAGGGGCATGGGGGGGCATGGCTGCCGCCGCTTCCTCTGTCAGGGGGGGCTCAGGCACGGGATGGTGAATACCCCCCACGGCCCAAGCCGTCAGTGCCTGCAGTGCTGCCCCCCGAATCAGCGTCTTCTTGTCTGGCACCAGCTTCAGCACCGCCGGCAACACGCCCTTGTTCCAGGGCGACAGGCTGCCAGGGGGCGTCGCCGCCGCAATGGCTGCAATGGCGCCTGCAGCCTTGGGCTTCACCGCCACGGCGCCGTCGGCACAGCGCTCTCGCAGGGCCCATAGGACGTCCTTCAGGGCCCTGTTCACCACCAGGCCCGTGGTGAGGCGGGCTGCTTGCTCCGCTGCCGCCAGCACCGCCTCCACTGCTTGGATGCGGATTTGCCACGCCTTGCGGTCGTCAGTGACGTCAGTGGGCCCAGCGATGTTCCCCATGTCCCGTAATACGCCCTCCAGGCCCCCGGAGAAGCTTTGTAGCGCTGCAGTGATGTCTGTGGCGTCTTCGCTGTCGACAGCTGCAGCAGCTACACCGGTGCCCCCCCCTGCCCCAACTGCAGCCCCCCCTGCCTTTGCAGCAGCAGCCTGTGCAGCAGCCAGCAAGGCAGGATGCACTGCTGCCAGCCCCACTATAGCAGACGTGTCCTCCTTGTACGCAGCGGCGGCGTCAGGGGTGCCCCCTGCAGCAGCTGCAGCCAGGTCCCCCACACGCCCAGCCGCTGCCCTGGCCTCTCCCCACTCAGCAGAGTACGCCAGGCCAGCGAAGTGCTTCTCCAGCGCCGCGCTTGTGGCAGGGCGCATGTCGGGGGCTGCACCTGCAATCCAGGCTTGCGTCTTGGGACCAGCGGATAAGTACACTGCCGACAGCAAATCCTGGGCTGCAGTTTTTGCAGGCTTGCTTGTGCTGCCCACCCCGGCGTCATCCCCTGTGGCGAAGACAAGTAATGCCTTGCGGGCATCTTTGGCAAACGCACTGTGCCCAAAGGCGCACACCAATTGTGTGAGCGCAGCTGTCACGGCGGCCTTCAAGGTGATGATGGCCTTTGGGACAGCAGCCAGGGCCAGCAGCTGCCACGTCACTGCAGATGGGCCCATGTGAAATGCAGCGGATAGCAGCATGCGCTGCATGGCACCACCGCCCCGGTTGCGCCCCTCCTTGATTTTCTGCCCCAAGGGGGAGCGCAAGAGCCACGCCAGCAGCCCCTCCCCCAGCACTGGGTGGGGGGTCTGTGCTGACACCGACGCCTCCACTACTGCGGCAATGCCCGTCACCAGGTTGGCGTTGGACAGGGCCTTGAAGCCGCTGGTGCCGCTGTTCAGGTACACCAGCACATGCTGCAGCAGGCGTGGGGCGTCCCCCCCGGCGCCGCTGACCGCGTCGGCACAGGCCTGCATTGCCGCCACCTTATCCTGCCACTTGCTGGAAGCCATACCGCCGCCCTCCACGGCTGCCATGCCGGGGAGGGAAGACACCACAGCTGCAGCCTCCTCTGCACTTGGGAGACCGTCTGCCTGCCCTGCGGCGGCCCCCCTGCCAAAGAAGGCGCTGTCGCCACCCCCTGCCGCTGGAGCGGGGGGCTGGAGCGGGCCGCTGGAGGAGGGGGCTGCACCCCCTGTAGGGGGCTTCTTGGCAGCACTGGATGCACGGGGCGCCTTGCGGGACTTGGCCTTGCTGCCTACACGCTGTGTGCGGGCTTTGGGGGCGCTGGGCACAACAGGGGCGGCAGTGGCTGCATCGCTGCCGCTGCTGCTGGCAGCAAGCGCAGCTGCAGCTGCCGATGACAGCTCATCGGCACCCAGCAGGCCAGCATGCACGCGAGCGCGTTGCAGCGCATGTACGTGTGCGTGTGATGAGGCTTCCAGCCCCCCCACCACGGACCTTAGGGGGGGGGCTTGGTCCCCCGGGCACCCCTCAGTGCTCATGCGGGCTAGCAGTGCCCCGAGGGCCAGCTCGCCCCCAGAGCGCACAGCGGCATCCTTGTGGTCGATGGCGGCTGCAGCGTGCTGCGCCAGCGCTTTGGCGTCGGCGCCCTGCAGCACTGCCCCAGGCAGGACCCCAGGCAGGCTGGCCAGCTGCTGCAGGAGGCTCGCAGTGTGCAAGCATTGCTCCCGGGAAGCAGCACTCACGCCCTCCAGGACGCCCGACAACTCTTCTAGGCTGAGGCAGCACTTTGCAAACACCAGCAGTGTGTCTTGTGCAGCAGTAGCCACTGCTGCTTTCTTGTCGCGCAGCTTTTCGCTGACTGGACCCAGAACACCCTTAGCATGAACATGGAACGCACTGCGAACACGCAATGCAGCAGATGCCAAACACTGCAATGCAGCAATCACTACACGCAGGTGGCTGTCTTTGAGCCCTGCTTTACACATGGCCACCAGGTCAAACCAGTCACGGGCGTCCCCAGCCGCCCGTCCACCGGGGCAGGCATCCAGCACGCCAGTGACGGCAGACACAGCCGCAGCGCGCTCAGCCCACTTTTTGCTCTTGAAGTCGCTGCTGTTGAGCAGCTTGGCGAGCTTGGGCAGCACGGGGGTGGGGGCAGCCTCAGCCCACGCGGCGCTGTCATCCACCCCCAGCTGTACACCAAGCACTGAATGGCCAGTCTGCACTGCGGGGGCAGCAGAGCCAGCACCGCTGCTGACTGCTGCTGTAGGTGTGCTGCTGCTGGGGGGCGCTGCAGGGGCATCCATGGCCCCCTGCAGCTCCGCGGGCAGGGCGGCTTGGAACTTGCCCAGGGCGGCCCGCGTGGGCCCAGGCACCGCCTCGAGCAGCGCAAGGGCGGCCTGCACAGCTGCTGCAGCCAGCAGCTTGTCAGTGGATTGCACCGCTGTGGGCAGGTTGCTCAGCAGCTTCTCCGTGTGCTCCTGCATGGGCCCACCCCGCAGCGCATCAGGGCTGTCCTGCACCAGCGCGCACAGTGTGCGCCACGCGGCGGGCTGTCCGCGCTTCTTCTTGGCGTTGCGGGCAGCTGTAACCAAGTGTGGCACCACGAGGTGGGCTCCCTCCAGGCGTGCGATGGCCACGCATGCGTCTCCTGCTGAGCTGGAGGTGCTGCCCTTGTTGCTGCTCAAACCCTTCTCGCACAAAGCAGGCAGCAATGCCGCAAATGTGCCAGAGAGGGCACCTTGCATAGTAGCGTTGGCTAGAACTGCATTCAACAGCGCGATTCCTGCGTCCATTGCCAGTGCATTGCTTTCAGTGGTCGCCTTTTTCAAAGCGGCCGATGTCACTGCACGAAAGGAGGGTTGCGGAACCAGTCGACGCATGAGTTTCGAGCATACGCACGCAGATCGAGTGCAGAAGTGTGCACATCATTTGACAATTCTTGTTGTAATTCCAAGTATGCTGTGCGTCGTGCTGATGCACTCTGAAGTGGGAAATGGATGTCACACCGTTAACGCCTGCAGGACGTCAGAGAACATACCTTGTCTGTAAATCGCTCAGCGAGTGAGCACTTCTCTGAAACTTCTGAAGCACCTGCCACTGCATTGCTTCTTTGGGCCGGTGTTGCACCCAACATCTCCAGTTTGGACAAGTCGTAAGTGCCTCGCTGAAGCGGAGTCTCGTCACTCAGTGAGGCAGCTGCAGATGCAGCCGCAGCTGCAGGGACTGCCGGCGATGGTGCAGCGCTCTCAACGGTATTTGCCGTCGTTTCTTCTATTTGAGCTTTGCTTTCTTGATTTGCATCACCCTTTTCTACAGAGTTCTCAGTTGGCTGCTGCTGTGGCTCCTGAGCAATTTTTGCTGGCGTTACCATGCCCTCGCTAGGAGCTTCATTGGAACTGCCAAACGCATCTGCTGGCAAAGAGTCAAGATCATAACCAGCTTTACCACTGCCACCTACAGGTGGGCTGAAGGGTGTCGCTGCCGGTTTTAATGGTGGCGAGGTTTCAGCCATGATTGTTAGGTGGGTGTGTCACAGACAAATTCGATGTTTGAAATGCTGAAGCAGAATGGGAATTTCAAAGGATATAGAAGCTGCACACAGCAAAAGACTCGAGATTTGAATGGAATATGCGTCATGCAATAATTCGTCCGCATGCTCAGCATGTGGCGACTGATGCCCCCGGTGATGCAAATCTGCCCCCGTCAGAGTTTGCCGATTCACTGGACTTTGAATTGTATGGGAGGCTAGCAGGCATCTTCATTTCGTGCAACATAAAATGGGCAGACAATACTGAAAAACACGCCAACGAGTTTGCAGATAGCATTTCGTTGGATGCCAAGACCTTGCTGGCTTCACCGTTGTTTCGCAGAAGTTGGCCTCTCGCTCATTGCCTGAGGCTCGTTTCGATTACAACACAAACATGGCTGGAACAGCACATGCAACTGAGTACGTTGTGCAATTGACCAATATTCCAGAAATATTTGGTGCAAGGGCACTCTTTGCTCTTGTCGCTCGCCGACTGCCGCCTGCTATTCGGGGAGATGGAATCAAGCTGCGTGTGGCAGCCTCTGGCAGCGAAGCTGAGTTGGTGTGCAAATCAGCAGATGTGGCAGCCGCAGCAGCTGCCAAGCTCGCACATCCCATCATCAAAATATCACTTCTTTCCGATCATGGCCATCGCATTGCCTCATCAGCAGCGTCCGAGGCTGGCCTCCACAAGCGCAGCTTGTCGGCTGCTGTCTCAAATTCCGCAAGCACCTCTGCTGAGGAGCCGTCGGGTGAAGCAAAAGCAGCAACGTCAAAGAGCCCATGGAAGGCGTCACAAACACCTTCACATGCTGTTGTATCTGAGCCTGCTTGGCGATACTATCGCAAGGGGAGGACAGCAGGCCGCGGGCGTGGCAAAGCCAACAGCGGCGGCAGAGGTGCTCGCACTGATACCAGCAGTGAACAGCAACGAGCACAGAGCAGTGCAGATGTCAACGCCGGTGCAAAGAGGCTGGTTGTGAACAGTCTGGGGGGTGGGCGTGCCGCTGCCCGCCAGCAGGCAGCCGGGGAGGCCGCTGAGGCCCACAAGGAACGCCGGGTGCGCGGTATCCAGCAGCGCCAGGACAGGCAGCAGGCAGCGGGGGGTGATGTGGGCGGCGCATTCAGCAGCACTGCCTTCGGCTCAACCCGCAGGGGTGGCAGCAGGGGTGGCGGTGGCGGTAGCGGAAGGGGTGGCGGCGGGGGGACTCGACGGGGGGGACGCGGCGGTCGTGGGGGCAGGGGGGGGGGCACACAGAGTGCACCGCAGACCTGAGGCATGTTCAATGATATAGCAAGCGTCGAGCGTCGTCGTTGTTTGTGCCCAGCGTGCTGCGCCGCATTTTTGCCTCTGCCACGATTTCACGAAGCTCGCCGCTCCCACAGGGGGCACATCCACCGGGACCACCAAGTCATTATCACTAGATCCTCTGAACCTGCTTTGGACAACAACTAAAATTTGATCGTACTTTGTCAGGCACATCGGCATGCATTGTGCTGCCACCTTATTGCTTGGATTGACAGGATCTACAAGTGGTTTGAATCTCGGAGATATGGCTGCCGCAGGCAATTCTGCCCCACAAGAGGTGCGAGTCGCCATCGCAATGCAGCGTTCATAAACAAGGTGGTACACACTATCTCCAGATGACAGCACCAGAGCCGGCAGCAGCTGGGCCACCTGCCAGCATTGCTGACCTGAAGAAATCTCACGAACCGACCAGTCCCAATACTGTTTCCAGCGACAGCAAAGATTCACAGCAGCACGCCGTCCAAAGTGGGACATCAGGGCCATTCGGTGCTACGCTTGATATTGAGGCGGCACTTTCCGCAGCAGACACGGATGCCAAACCCGATGTGGACTATGACTCAGGTGAGGCTGTCACCGCCCCCTCAGGTCGGCAGAGCACACCCCACATTCCGCAGAGGCCGGGCAAGAGGCAATTTACAATTGGCTGATCCGAGACACCCCTGTGTCTGTTGGCAAGAAAGCTTCGGCGGAGGAGAGGTGAGTGGCTTGCTCATGGCACCCCCGCCGCCTCCTCACACATCTCGCCGCAGGGACCGCCGCGCGCTGAGATTCACCACCCTGACATACGGTGAGATCGAATTTAAGCCCTTCGTGAAGGCCCTGCACATGATTCAGCACGAACTGGGCGGCGCGGAACACATGGGGGGGGTGTTCTACGATATCGGCGCAGGAACAGGCAAGCCCGTGTTCGCCGCCGCTCTGCACGGGAGGTTTGTGCGTTGTGTAGGCATCGAGATCTTGGATGGGCTGTTTGCGCTTTCGCAGTCGCTGCTGCAGCAGTACAAGCGGGAGGTGCAGCCAGGCCTGCCCCTGCAGAAACAGGCCACACACGTGGACCTGCTACATGGGGACTTCACACAGATGGACATGAGTGACGCAGATGTGTGGTTCGCAAACTCGACATGTTTCAACGAGGAGGTAAGTTCCGCGCTGTGCTTCGTTGTTGAGCTGTTGCTGTCACCCGTCTGATCCACTGCAGCTCATGGACAAGCTAGCCACAGCATGCGAGGAGCAGAAGGTGGGCACATTTGGAATCACATTCACCAAGCGTCTCCCCAGTCACAAGTGGAAGCTGCTGTCCAGTGAACTGCACCAGATGTCATGGGGGCCCGCCACCGTGCACATTCAGCGCAAGGCACTGCCCTGACGCTAAAACAATAATGCATTTGAAGAAGAACTGAACCGAGAAGCTTACATGCGGGTGACGTTGAAACCCTTGTAGCCATTGTCCTTGTAGGGGGTCATGTGCTGGGTCCAGAAGTGCCAAGTGGCAGCCCACACCAGGCCAGCCAGCACTGGCTCCGCAGGGGCAGCGCGCTTTGCCACAGCCAAAGCAACAGCGGGGACACCAGTCACGGCCAAAGGCACAAAGAAGCCCTTGGCTGAGGAAGCGTCGTCGACCATACCGCGCACGGCAAAGAAGGTAGCCACAGATCTGCAGAGTCGCGACAAGTCAGGACAGTGCAGCGGTGCGCGGGCGAGGCGCAGGCATAACCAGAAAACAAACACCAGCGGAGACAAAACTTACCCCATAATGGGCAGACCTGCAGATCGGCCATATGCCTTGACTAAATCCCACGTGCGGGCAGGGGTCAAGGCTGAGGGAGTCGCCACCTCGGCGAAGGCCTGGCTGTATCCTCGCACTGCACAAGAATCAGCTGCAATCAGGCTGGCAAACAACAAAGCGCAAACGAAACCAAGCACGAGGAGTTGCTTCAAAGGATCTCAACTAGCGATGCTTGCTGGGCTTGAATGCATGCTGGATTCAGGCATGCAGCTTCAGCAGTAATTCCGCTAACAGCACAGGGTCACACTTACTCAGGCTGTGGAACGCGAAAGTGGGGATACCATACTGGAGCCCTTGCAGCATGCCAACCATTGCTTTGGGCATGTCTGTGCGCTTCTGGTGGATATCATTCAATCCACGCACCGCAACGATGCGTGGCTTGTTTGCCTCAGCTTCGGCCATTTTACCCTGAGTACTGGTCTTGCACACAACGACAACGACAAGCACTGCACACTGTACCTGGTGTTCAAATTTGCAGGCGCATGTGATTTGGGTCAAGGTTGGACTTCAGATTGCCCAGCTGATCGGGTGAAGGGGTGCTCCTGGTTGACGACGGCAAATTGCTTTGTGCTTGCCTGCTGGCCTGCAGGCCCCAGGCACTAAAGAGGGCGAGTTTTTCCACACAACATATACACACTTGTCAGCACTTAAGTTTGGGCTGGCCTCGGGCGCTCGGCGTCTTCATTTCAAACAAAGGTTGTCTAAAGCCTGGCACATGCCAAAACCTCACCGCCCCCCCCCTTGGTCGGCACCTAGCCTGTGCTTGGCTGGCTGGCCCAGTATCTGCAAAAGGTACCTGTAGGATGCAGTGGGTAGCGCCCTTCTCGTGTGACAGAGCACCTGTCACTGGCGTGACACTCAGCTGCACCGGACAGCTCGCCAGCACGCAACCTCGCCCCGACCTTGGCTGAGAGCAGCAGCAGCAGGGGCAAAGATAAGCCAGCCACCCCCTTGCCTCCGTGCCTTGTTGTATGCTGCACTTTATGTCCCCAACGGCGAGGGAGGCAGTCCCAGATGGGCACACAGCGACCAAGCTGTGCCAGCCTTGCCATGGAGGGTGCCCTGGAGGGCAGCAGCGGCCGGCTGCAGCAGGAGGAGCGGGGCCTGCTGTGCAGCCGGGGCTGCTGCAGCAATGCTACCTGTACTTGAATGTTGCACACTTGTTTCCAGCGCTGCACGTTACGCCTCTGGCTGCCATAGGGGGACTTGAGGGGCTGCCTGCTCAGGCAGGTGTTCAAGCAGGCATTCGAGCCAAATTAGGCAGCGCTAACGTTGCTACCATACGTGCAAAGTATCATACTGCATAGACACAAGGTGATTAAACCCGGCCTTTGCTTCGCTGGCACAGCTGGCAGTGGCAATGCGTGTGATCTGCTCAACTGCTGAGCAATCGAGAACAAGTCAGTCTCGCAGGCAGCATAGGCAGCGGCAGCGGCAGCGGCAGCAGCATAAAAACAAAAAGATATGGTTGAAGTGTTGAACGGGATTATGCAGCTTCTTCCATGGTTGTGCGTTCAGGCACGCGGAACCTGCGCCTGGATGCAGCAGGCTGGGCTGCAACCTGTCTGACTGCTGTTGAGTACCAAGAGAGGCCCATACAACACCAAAATTCAGCACGGAGATTGTCAGAATTGCATTCTCAGGCCCCTGTCAACACCAGCAGCTTCATTGTCCAACAGATGTATGCCACAACTGCGAAACAGGCCTGTAAATATACATTCATTCACGTACGCTATATTTGATCGAAGTATTGTCAAAACCCAACCAGGAAGGTCACTTTAGAGCGCATAGACACATCATCGTGCATACTAGAGGTATATACAGTGAGTAGATATCTGGTTGCAAACTTTTAGTCATATTAGGGCAGGATTTGCCGCATGTCGTGGTTGCGGAAATTGTGCAAAGCTCATTAACTGTCTGTTGAATGGGCGGGCGGATGAGGCACAGTGGGTGCTTTGAGTACCCACAGAGCCATGGCGGATTTTATATCCCTGTAGGCGTAGTGCTCCTTTTCTGTCGGATCAGAGCAGATTCTTGCCTGCGGAAATCGCAAGATGATGCATGTGACATTTCGCGAGATCGGCGCATGCCCTCTCTGCCTAGCAGCCAGCAGGGCTGCACCCAGGGCGATGCTGGCTGTGTATACATTGCATTTGGTGCAGCCCTGTTGGGCTGGGTGGTGACTGATGGATAGCACTTCAGGCATGACGACATGTCATGCAGCTTAGGCTTCACTTGCTTCTCTTGCGCAGGCTTCCCTGATTATCATCTCAGTATCAGATATGGCCAGTTCTAGCAGCTTCACTCGCTTTGTTGAGGTCGGGCGTGTTGCCGCCATCAACTACGGCAAGGAGGAGGGCAAGCTGTGCATCATCCTGGATGTTGTGAATGGCACCCGTGTGCTCGTCGACTCCGTTGACGGCTCCGTCCCCCGCCAGACCATGTGCCTGAAGCGCCTGGCACTCACTGACATCAAGCTGAACAAGGTTGGCCGCAATGCCCGCGCCAAGACTTTGAAGGCTGCCTGGACCGCAGACGACGTGGACGCCAAGTGGTCCGCATCTGCTTGGGGCAAGCGCATCGCTAAGCGCGCTGCCAAGGCACAGCTGGGCGACTTCGGCCGCTTCCAGGCACGTGTCGCAAAGAAGAACCTGAACGCAAAGATCCAGGCAAAGCTTGCCTAAGTGCACTAATTAGAGGGTTTGAATGCAGCTGGTATGTTTTGTTGACACTGTCACCGCCCCGCAGCCGACTAGGATCACTTCAGGGGTTATCTTTTTTTGGCAGTAGTATATTCTGGGCAGTGTGTGCCTGGCTCGGTTCAATGTAGAGAGCGCCATTGAGCAGGTGCTGGGTACCCAGTGATGCTTTCGCTGGATTGGGCTGGCATGCCCCAGCTGCAAGGTGCTTTGGCAGCTCCAAACCAGTACCCAGATACGAGTGTGATCCTTGTAGATCCATCGGGCAAAATACAAGAAGCAGTGTTGGACAACTAGAGCTGCTGTCGCCTTGACGGGGACGAAGGGGGGGCACCTCTGCAGCACCACTGCCGCAAGCAAGCTTGCACACATCCATGCGTCACTTTTTCATCTGCCCAATCTCACCTGTCCGAGAGAACAGTGTGTTGCCTACAGGCTCACTCTGTTGTTGTGTTTCGACTCATAATCTCTCAGTGTCAGCCATGGTAAGTTCCACACATTTTTTCAAGCTATTGTTTGGCGTGTCCGAGGCTTTGTGTTCCTCAAAACCAAATTCAGTCCCTGGTCGTGTATCAACGATAACAGTCACTCCAGTGAATCAATGTCTTTTTCTTTGCAGGTGAACTTCACCACAGACCAGATGCGCCACATCATGGACGTAAGTTTCGACATTTCCTCGCGCCAAGCTGCGGCCAGAGTTTCATCGCTCGAAACGCCAGCTAGTAAATCCCCAACAAACCGCTTGTCTGCTTTTGCAGTTCACGGATAACATCCGTAACATGTCCGTGATTGCGCACGTGGACCACGGAAAGTCAACTCTGACTGATTCTTTGGTTTCCAAGGGTACGTTGCTTTTGTTCACTACACCACTCTCGGCGGAATCTACATGCGCAAATCATCACCTCTCGATTCACTTTCTGCAGCCGGTATTATCGCCGCTTCTCGCGCCGGTGATGCCCGTTTCACTGATACCCGCGCCGACGAGCAGGAGCGCGCTATCACCATGTAAGCGTTTCGTTTGTTTTTCCGAAACGCCAGTTCCTCACGTGACGCGCTTGCAGCAAGTCAACCGGTGTGTCCATGTACTTCGAGTATGACTTCAAGACCGAGACCATGTTGGACAAGGCTGATGAGGCTGAGCTGGCAGGCAAGGACAAGACCATCGAGCAGGAGGCCGAGGAGAGCCTTCTCGCCTCTGAAGCCGAGGAGGAGATTGAGCTCGCTGAGGACAAGTCTTTCTTGATCAACTTGATTGACTCCCCCGGCCACGTTGACTTCTCTTCTGAGGTTACCGCCGCCCTGCGTGTCACCGACGGTGCTCTCGTCGTCGTGGACTGCAAGTCCGGTGTGTGCGTGCAGACCGAGACTGTGCTGCGCCAGGCCATCACTGAGCGCATCCGGCCCGTGCTCATGCTGAACAAGCTGGACTTGGTGATCCTGTCCCTGAAGCTGGACCCCGAGGATGCTTACAACAAGTTCCAGAAGGCCATCGAGTCTGTGAACGTGATCATTGCCACTTACGGCGGTGAGACCGTTGCCAAGACCATGGGCGTGCGCATGCAGGTCGCTCCCGAGTGGGGCACCGTGGCGCTGGGCTCAGGCCTGCACGCTTGGGGCTTCACCCTCAAGAACTTCGCCAAGGTGTACGCTCGCAAGATGAAGACTTCTCGCGGCAAGATGCTCAAGCGTCTTTGGGGAAACAACTTCCTCAAGGAGGGTGGCGGCAAGTGGACCAACAAGCCCGAGTCCGATGGCAAGAAGCACGTGCGTGGCTTCGTCAAGCTGATCTATGAACCCATCTGCAAGGTCATCGACGCGGCCCTGAACAACCGCATGGAGAAGCTCGAGAAGATGCTGGCCTCCCTGGGAGTCAAGCTGACCACCGACGAGAAGAACCTGCGCGACAAGCCTTTGATGAAGCGCGTCATGCAGAAGTGGCTCCCCGCTGGAGATGCCGTCCTGGAGATGATTGTGCTGCACCTGCCCTCTCCTCGCACTGCCCAGAAGTACCGCACCGACACTCTGTACGAAGGCCCCCTCGATGATGAGCTGTCCGTTGCCATGCGCAACTGCGACTCCAAGGGACCCCTGATGATGTACATCTCCAAGATGGTGCCCACCGGTGATGGCGGCCGCTTCTATGCTTTCGGCCGTGTGTTCTCCGGAACCGTGTCCACCGGCATGAAGGCCCGTATCATGGGCCCCAACTACGTGCCCGGCAAGAAGACCGATCTGTATGTCAAGAACATCCAGCGCACCGTCATCATGATGGGCAACAAGGCCGAGGCTGTCCCCGACATCCCAGCCGGTAACACCGCCGCCCTGGTTGGCGTGGACCAGTACTTGATCAAGTCTGGCACCATCACCGACCACGAGGGTGCACACAACTTGAAGCAGATGAAGTTCTCTGTGTCCCCCGTTGTGCGCGTGGCTGTTGAGCCCAAGAACGCCGCTGACCTCCCCAAGCTGGTCGAGGGCCTCAAGCGCCTTGCCAAGTCCGACCCCATGGTGCAGATTTTCTCCACCGAGTCTGGCGAGCAGATTATTGCTGGTGCCGGTGAGCTGCATTTGGAGATCTGCCTCAAGGATCTGCAGGAGGACTTCATGAAGGGAGCCCCCATCCGCGTGTCCGAGCCCGTTGTGTCTTACCGTGAGACTGTGTCCGCACCCACCACTGAGGTGTGCCTGTCTAAGTCCCCCAACAAGCACAACCGCCTGTTCTGCCTTGCTGACCAGATCTCCATGGAGCTGCAGGAGGCCATCGAGGACGGCTTGATCAAGCCCAACCCCAAGGATGCCAAGATCCAGAGCAAGGAGCTCGCTGATATCTACGGCCTGACAGTGGACCCCAAGCGCCTCTGGGCATTTGCCCCCGACACGAACGGACCCAACCTGTTGATCGACGAGACCTCCGGTGTGCAGTACCTCAACGAGGTTAAGGAGAGCATCAACGCTGGCTTCCAGTGGGGCTGCAAGAACGGCCCCATGTGCGAGGAGCCCGTTCGTGGTGTGTACCTCAAGGTGCAGGACGTTGCCCTGCACGCTGACTCCATCCATCGCGGCATGGGCCAGGTTATGCCTACCGCCCGCCGTGTGCTGTTCGCCTGCATGTACCTGTCGCAGCCCACCCTCATGGAGCCTATCTTCCTTGCCGAGATTTCCGTGCCCAACGACCAGACCGGAGGTGTGTACTCTGCCCTGGCCCTGCGCCGCGGCAACGTGGAGGAGGAGATCCCCGTCGAGGGAACCCCCATGCTGAACATGCGTGCCTTCCTGCCCGTGAACGAGTCTTTCGGCTTTGACACTGCCCTGCGCGCCGCCACCGGAGGCAAGGCCTTCCCTCAGTTGGTCTTCGACCATTGGGACACCCTGAACGGAACCCCCTTCGATGATGGCAGCAAGGTCCAGGAGATCGTCTACACGTGCCGCGAGCGCAAGGGCCTCAAGAAGGAGATGCCCCCTCTTGACCAGTACAAGGACAAGTTGTGATCGGCCCAGGCCCTTCACCTGTGTGAGTCGTGCGTTGACGCAGTAGGAACTTTCACCATTTGAGCAGATGCTTTTACGAACCACACAACACTTGCGCTTGGCTTGCTTGGCTGCGCCACTTTGTATATGGACGCCGCCTGGAGACAGGTTGTCTTTGTTGAACAGGGGCGGCAGTTGAGCACCGCATGCTCCAGGGTACTGTTGGAGTCCCCCCTGACCTGACACTTTCTAGACATGCCGATTGCAAGCATTGATCGGACCTGAAGCAGCCGATTCATCAACCATATGCACTCATAAATGCACAGTAGTGCTTGATATTGCCATGGTGTTCGTATTGGTGTTCACTCTGGCCGCTTGCTGTCAAGGAGCGTCCGAGCAATTCTCACACAGGAGCAAAATCCGCATGAGTTGGGTCCTTCATGCAGCCCAGCTTCCGCCTTTGGCGATCATGTTCGAAGCACCGTGCTGCATTCTCGTCGTTGGCAAAAGATGCTCCGTTTCCTCAAACAGCAATTGCTGCGCTATCGGCTGCTGGAGCATCGAAACAGCTTGCCAAGCTGTTGGATTCAGCCTGTGCCAGCTGGGGAGCGCGCAGCACTGCAGCGCACATGGAACTCATGTTGGCACATATGCACTGCCACACAATAGCACCCAGTTCTGCATCCATGCAGCGCCTTGCGTGGCTCGCAGCCCATCGCCCGGTGGACCGGCATAGCAGCGTGTGGAGCGCAGCCCTGCTGCTGCTGGGCACTGCACGCAGCGTGCTCACATGCACACCGCAGCCAATGAGCCCGGCAGCAGTGCGCTCCATACTATCGGCTGCACAAACTGCGCTGCGCCAAGCCAGCGAGGGTGCACCTGCTGCTGCGTTGCTCCCAGCTGCCGCCACGCTGAGCCTGCTGTCCTCCGCAGCCGCTTTGGGCAACACGGCGCAGCTGTTGCCGCCCTCCGCAGCCATCTTACAGTCACCATGGGCGCAACAGTCTATTCAAGCAGCATGTTCTCGGGTCCTGCGCTTCGCACTGCAGCCTGCTAGCGCAGAGGCTGCTGATGGCCCTGCTCGTTTGCTCGCCCACAGCATCGCCGGCAACCACGCCAGGGCAGCTGTACTGGCCCAAGAGGCGCTGCAAGCCCCGTACACAGATGCAGCAGCACTAGATGCAAGTGTTGCTACTTGTGTTTTGTTGCGACAGCATTTCTCTCCGTCAACTTCTGCACCGCAAGGCTGTGACGTGGAGTCTTCCCCAGCCCCTGCCGTGCAGGCGGCCGGTGCTTTCTGGGCAGATGCTCTGCAGAGGATTCGGCCAGGCCAGCTGCACGCGGTGCATGCCCGTGCTGTGGCCTGGGCAGTGCTGCATGTGGCACTGTTGCTGCCCCCTGCCATGGGCTGTGCCCTCGTTGCCCAGCTGCGGGGCAGCGGCTGTGTGGGGGGACGGGGGGGGGACAGTGCTGGTGCCGCCATGCTGCAGCTGTGGGAACAAGACCTGCGAGCAGCAGTGGCCGAGGGTGGGTTGCTGCCACCCCTGCTTCCGCAGGGCCTGCATGTGGGCACGCGCAGCATTGCACTCTGGCTGCAGCAGCAGGGGGGTGGGGGGGCTGTCAGCGCAGGCCACGCACAGGCAGTCTTGGGCAGCTGGCCAGACCCCCTGCTGGGGCTGCAGGTGCAGATTGGGTTTGGGAGGGTAGATGAGTGGGGAGGTGAAGGGGGGTGGGCTCCAGCCAGTGTCTGGCAGCAGCGCTGGCTGTGCAGCATGCCGGCGGGGGGAGGGGTGGCCTGGCCGCCCCCGTACCCAAGCACTCACAGTCACGCGGCGTCGACACCCACACTAGCACGAGAGCCAAGCAAGCACCATGCTGCTGAGCTTGGCGGTGGGTTGGGCACTGGTGCTGCTGCGGCGCTGTCTTCGTGGCAATTTGACATGTGGCTTGGGTTCGGGGACGCTGGGGACATGCTGGTGCAAGCCGCACAGCGCGTGGCGAAACGCATGAAGGCACCGCAGCCTGCAGTGTCGGAGGAGTATGTGGTGTCCTCGGCTGTAGATGCACTTGGTGGTGCTGACCCGCCCTCTGTGGCCGCTGAGTGGCAGTCTGTGCTCCATGCTGCGGATGAAGGCATCCTCCCTGCCAGCGCCACGGCAGCATTGCGGCGCCTGCAAAACCACCAGCTTAGTGCTGTCCAGGGGGGACAACGGTAAATAACATTTAATTCTTGGGCGTTTTAGTTAGTGCTGCGCTGGCGACTCTGGGTTGCGTCAGCTGGGTGTCATTGCGGCCCCGGCAGCAATGTCGCGCAATGACCGCAGTATTGTGTAGGAGTGTGGGGGGGCATGTCGGCAAATGCACACCGCAGACATGTGTATCATCTAGTGTGCAATTAATTTAGAGTCATAGTGCAATTTGGCCACCTTCTGTTCGTCGGCTTTACACTAAGTACGTGTCTTCGCTGCAAAGTGTATTGCAGCGGAAGTTGCACAGCGCTTGAGCTTTGCTTCGCAAACGAATTGATTGCTTCGGCAAAGCCTCACTGAACACTTCTTTCTTGTAATTGGGTAGCAAAATGGCATCTGTCGCTGGTCGCTCTGTCGGTGGCCGCAGCGAGGCTGGCAAATCATTCGCGCCAGACCGTATGGGCGATAACATTCTGCGACTTGGCAGAATGACACCCAGCAGCATGAACCGCGTCAACTACGAGTGTGGCATGGATGCACTCTTTGCTTCTTTCCCTAAAAGCAAGCAGCAGGCCCTTCGCCAGCGCTGCTTCGAATACCTTGATGTCGTCAACCGCAAGGACATGATGATGAAGCGGCTGGGCAGCTCCTCCTTCCGCCCAGGCGACAAGCCGGAGCTGCTGGTGAAGATGGAAGACCAGCAGCGCGATGCAGAGCAGGAGCTGCGCCGCATCGCAGGCTCCTCCTACGGCGCCGTGATGGCTGCGCTGGCGGACCCGGAGATCCAGGAGGCTATGGAGGAGGCCAACCAGTACTCCGCGGAGGGCGATGTGGCCGAGGGCGTGGATGCCCGCGTGTGGCGCAGACGCCTGGAGAACCGCGGCTTCAAGCGCACGCAGAAGGGCTACCGCAGCACGACGCACGACCACCCCACACGCGTGGGTAACAAGTCCGTCTGGCAAAGCATCAACACGCACGACGACACCAGCAGCCTGAGCTACTACCAGAACACGCAGTTGAAGTACGGAAAGAGCCGACGCGGCAGCACCAGTATTGCAGGCGCGTGGGAGGAGATTTTCGACGCCAAGACAGGCGACTCCAAGGAGCCAGTGCCACAGCTGCCCCCCGCCGAGCAGCCCTCCAGCGCTGCCGCGGCGGCGGCGGCAGCGCATGCTGCAGCGCTGTCGGAGGGGGGACATCAGTACGCATCTCCACATGACGCCCCCTCTGCCTCTCCTCAGCGCATGCAGCAAGCAGCACCTGCCCCCCCCGCTCAGCCGGCGTCCCCTGCCGTGGATGCCGTCTTGGCGGAGGCGGAGGAGCTGGTGCGGGAATACGTGGCCAGCAGCGGTGACCAGTCTGTCCTAACCCCGCCACCCCCACCGCAGGACACCGCCCAGCTCATTGAGTCG